>ENA-OPYS01000169-OPYS01000169.1-human-gut-metagenome-genome-assembly--contig:-NODE-169-length-9980-cov-1.095504_pt1 | contig 9980 bp, 8 predicted proteins | sample MGYA00242635_ERZ504478 | MGnify/ENA primary metagenome ERZ504478 (study PRJEB26092, sample SAMD00036246) | human gut metagenome | host: Homo sapiens | study: EMG produced TPA metagenomics assembly of the... | reverse complement strand
CGTTTTGCGAAGAACGATAAAGTGGTGCAGTTGAAGGTAGGCATTTCTTTCCTGAGCATGCAGAAGGCAAAATTCAATGCACATTCCGAAATTCCTCACTGGTCATTTGAAAAGGTACATCAGGATTTGTTAGGACAGTGGGAGCAATTATTTCAAAAGATAGAAATCGATCCGTCTACTCCGCTTGCAAAGAAACGCATGTTCTATACCGGTTTGTATCACACCATGCTGATGCCGGTAGACCGTACGGGCGAGAATCCGCTGTGGAGTGATCCGGAACCTTATTACGATGATTTTTATGCCATTTGGGATACGTATCGCAGTTCTTCTCCGTTGATAACTTTGATTGACCCGAAACGGGAGGCCGACATTGTACGTTCGCTGGTAAATATTTACAAACGTGATGGTTATATGCCCGATGCGCGTAGCGGTAACAGCAACGGTCGTACACAGGGTGGTTCGAATGCGGAAATTGTGATTGCCGATGCCTTTGTGAAAGGATTAAAAGGAATTGATTATGAACTGGCATTGGAAGCCATGCTGAAGGATGCTACGGTGCCTCCCGGTGGAAATGAAGAGGCAGAAGGCCGAGGCGGGCTGATTCCTTATCTGGAATTAGGTTACATACCTCATGGTATTGACCGTGCTGGCAACCGTACGGTAGAATATTCTTATTGTGATTATGCCATTGCGTTGGTAGCTAAAGGTTTGGGTAAAGAAGACCTGTATCAGCGTTATTTGAAACAGTCGGGAAACTGGAAAAACTTGTGGCGTAGTGATTATGAGCATGAAGGGGCGAAAGGCTTTATCATGCCGCGCGACAAGGAAGGAAACTGGTTGGACTCTATTCCTTTCGGTCATTCTACTCGCATGCAGCCGAAGTTTAAATATGCACCGGTCACCTTCGAAGGACCGTGGTACACTCCCTGGTGGGGCATGTTTTTCTATGAGGCCAGCTCTTGGGAATACTCGCTGAGCATTCCGCACGATGTGCCGGGGCTGATAGAGAAATGTGGCGGGGCGGCCGATTTTGAGAAACGACTGGATATTTTCTTTGACAAAGGTTTCTTCAATGTCAATAACGAACCGTCTTTCCTGACACCTTGTCTGTATCACTGGCTGGGTAAACCCTGGCGCTCAAGCGACCGTATCCGTGAGATTATTGCAAAGAACTACAACGACGGTCCGGTAGGTTTGCCGGGTAATGATGACTCAGGTGCCATGTCTTCTTGGCTGGCATTCCACATGATAGGCTTGTATCCGAATGCCGGACAGGATTATTACCTGATTCATACACCGTTACTGGAGTCTACGACTTTCCATCTGGAAGGAGGAAAGGAATTTAAGGTAGTGGCCAAAGGACTTTCGGATAAAAACTGTTATATCCAGGGTGTGACATTGAATGGAAAAGACTATCCATATTCTGTTTTGTGTCACAAGGATATAATGACCGGAGGTGAGCTGGTATTGAAAATGGGAAAGAAACCCGGAAACTGGGGAAAGGAACTGGGATTGGATAAATAAGTAAGATGCGTATGAAAAAAAGATATTTACTTGGATTTTTAACGGCATGCCTGTGGGGCACGGGCATGCTGTCCGCACAGACTGCCGTATCGGATACATTGAAGTTTGTGTTCAAGTTGCATGGCCAGACCCGCCGTTATCAGGTAGTTTTCTGTCAGCAAGGAGAGAATATACAGATGAATTGGGGGATTGAACGCAACCTGCGCTGGCAGTCGGGCAGTTACACCATGACACCGGAGGCCTTGAAAAACGGAAAACAGTTGTGCTTCCTGCAACCGGAGGACGGAAATCACCTGACGCTCTCATCTTTGGAAACAGCGTATGTGTTACCTCAGAATGCATTGCAGCAGTTGAAAGAAAAGGGAAGTATGGAGTTTAACCGGACGATGTATGACCGGGTAGCCGATGAATCGGAAAGAATACCGGACGTCCGTTATTACATGTAGTGGACCGTCATGAAGGGGGGGAGATGTGGATATGGGACAATCCGTCTCTGCCCGTGGTGTGGCGTATGAAAAACAACCCGCTGGAAATAAACTGGCAGGTGGAAGTGAAATAGGATTTGCTTTTTTGTCGTACCTTTGCAGGGTAAAACAGAAAAATAGAAAATCATGCATACAAGAGAAGAAAAGATGGAAGCGTTCGGACGTCTGCTTGACGTGCTGGACGAGTTACGGGTGAAATGTCCGTGGGACCGTAAACAAACCAATGAGAGTTTGCGTCCGAACACGATTGAAGAAGTGTATGAACTCTGTGATGCCCTGATGAAGGACGACAAGAAAAATATTTGCAAGGAATTAGGCGACGTATTGCTCCACGTGGTATTCTATGCCAAGATTGGCAGTGAAACGGGCGATTTCGACATCAAGGATGTGTGCGACAAGTTGTGTGACAAACTGATTTTCCGCCATCCGCATGTATTTGGCGAAGTGAAGGCGGATACGGCAGAAAAAGTGTCTGAAAACTGGGAGCAGATTAAGTTGAAGGAAAAAGATGGTAACAAGTCTGTATTGAGCGGGGTACCCGATGCTCTTCCTTCATTGATTAAAGCGTATCGCATTCAGGACAAAGCTCGCAATGTAGGGTTTGACTGGGAAGAACGTGAGCAGGTATGGAGCAAGGTGAAGGAAGAAATAGGCGAGTTTGAAGCAGAGGTAGGTCAGATGGACAAAGAGAAGGCAGAGGCCGAATTTGGTGATGTAATGTTCAGCCTGATTAATGCGGCCCGCTTGTATAAAATCAATCCGGACAATGCACTGGAGCGAACAAATCAGAAGTTTATCCGTCGTTTTAATTACTTGGAAGCGCATACCATTAAGGAGGGAAAGAATCTGAAGGATATGTCGCTGGAAGAGATGGATGCCATCTGGAACGAAGCAAAGGCAAAAGGCCTGTAAAGAAATCGAGATAGTGCCTGCAAAGTGTCATGCTTTTTGTGAAAACACAACTTTCTTGAAAATAATTCTTTTGAAAAGGTGACACATGGAAAGAATTGTCTACCTTTGTGGGGCATAAACAACAATTTATTTTAGAAACAATGGTGAACAAAGCTATTATTACAGTGGTGGGTAAGGATACGGTAGGTATCATTGCTCAGGTGTGTACCTATCTGGCAGAAAATAAAGTGAATATTTTGGATATCTCGCAGACCATCGTGCAGGAGTATTTCACAATGATGATGATTGTGGATATGACCAAGCTGGAAAAGCCTTTTGAACAGGTGGTGGGCGAACTGACGAATATCGGTTCAGGCATTGGGGTACAGATCAAATGCCAGCGTGAAGAAATCTTTGACAAAATGCATCGTATCTAATAAAAACGGGAAACGGTATGATTAATATAACTGAGGTTCTTGAAACCAACAAGATGATAGAGCAGGAGAACCTGGATGTACGTACCATTACTATGGGTATTAACCTGCTGGATTGTGCGGACAGTAACCTGGAGGTGCTTTGTCAGAATATATATAATAAGATTACCGGTCTGGCAAAGAATCTGGTGCAGACGGGTGAGGATATTTCCAAGGAATTTGGAGTTCCTATCGTAAACAAGCGTATCTCGATTACGCCTATTGCACTGGTGGGAGGAACGGCTTGCAAGACTCCGGATGATTACGTGCAGATTGCCAAGACGCTGGATAAGGCTGCGGGCGAACTGGGTGTAAACTTTATCGGAGGATATTCGGCTATCGTATCGAAAGGTATGAGTCGTAGCGATGAGTTGCTGATTCGTTCCATTCCGAAGGCTTTGGCTTGTACAGAACGTATTTGTAGTTCTGTGAATGTAGGTTCTACCAAGACCGGCATCAACATGGACGCAGTGAAACTGATGGGTGAAATCATCAAGGAAACGGCGGAAATGACGAAAGAACGTGACTCATTAGGCTGTGCCAAACTAGTAGTGCTTTGCAATGCTCCGGATGACAATCCGTTTATGGCAGGTGCTTTTCACGGCGTTTCAGAACCGGATGCCGTTATCAATGTGGGTGTCAGCGGTCCGGGTGTGGTGAAATATGCCCTGGAACAGATTCGTGGCAAAAGTTTTGAGGTGCTTTGTGAAACCATCAAGCGTACGGCGTTCAAGATTACGCGTGGTGGGGCAGCTGGTGGCACAGGAAGCTTCTCGCCGTTTGAATGTGCCGTTTGGTATCATCGACCTTTCGTTGGCTCCAACTCCGGCAGTAGGTGACAGTGTGGCAGAGATTCTTCAGGAAATCGGATTAGAATATCCGGGTGCACCGGGAACAACGGCTGCCTTAGCCTTGCTGAACGATCAGGTGAAGAAGGGTGGCGTAATGGCTTCTTCTTACGTGGGCGGACTGAGTGGAGCGTTTATTCCGGTCAGTGAAGACCAGGGAATGATTGATGCGGTTGTGGCTGGGGCCTTGACCATCGAAAAACTGGAAGCCATGACGTGTGTATGCTCTGTAGGGCTGGATATGATTGCCATTCCGGGTAGTACTTCAGCAGCAACCATTTCAGGGATGATTGCCGATGAATCGGCCATTGGTATGGTCAACCAGAAAACGACGGCAGTGAGAATCATTCCGGTAGTAGGAAAGGAAGTGGGCGATACGGTAGAGTTTGGTGGATTGCTGGGCTATGCACCGGTAATGCCGGTCAACCGTTTCAGCTGTGAAGCTTTTGTGAACCGTGGTGGACGAATTCCTGCTCCGATTCACAGTTTCAAGAACTGATTTTACGGATACATAAATAAAAAAGAGGGAGGCTTCTGCCGGATTTGACAGTCGGTAAGCCTCCCTTTCTTTATAACCTTAATACGATGGTAATTGTTTTACTGTACCAACTACTATAACACCTCAAAGGGGAAAATTGTTTAAGGGGAGAGTCGAAAAAAAAGTGTTAGGACACTGACGGATTTGTGCTATCTTTGTGGCGAATTTATTTTGACCTGTATGACAGACTATTTGAATGAACTGAATGAAAGTCAGCGCGAGGCGGTATTGTACAACGAGGCCCTTCGCTGGTGATTGCCGGAGCCGGTTCCGGGAAGACCCGCGTGCTGACATACAAGATAGCCTATTTGCTGGACAACGGTTATGAGCCGTGGTCCATTCTGGCCTTGACCTTTACCAATAAGGCCGCTCGTGAAATGAAGGAGCGTATTGCCCGTCAGGTGGGGCAGGAGCGTGCCCGTTATCTTTGGATGGGAACTTTCCATTCTATTTTTTCACGGATATTGCGGGCCGAGGCTGAGGCGCTGGGTTTTACTCCCAATTTTACGATTTACGATGCGACGGATTCCAAAAGTCTGGTGAAAGCCATCATAAAAGAAATGAACCTGGACGATAAGGTCTACAAGCCGGGGATGGTGCAGGGCCGCATCAGCAATGCCAAGAATCACCTGGTACTGCCGGAGGCATACGCGGCAAATGCCGAACTCATAGAGCTGACCGGGCTGCGAAGATACCTCTGTTGCATGAAATCTACTTGCGTTACTGGAACCGCTGCCGGCAGAGTGACGCGATGGACTTTGACGACCTGCTGCTGTATACCTATTTGCTGTTCCGCACTCGTCCAGATATATGTGATAAATATGCGGCGCGTTTTCGTTACATCTTAGTAGATGAGTATCAGGACACGAATTTTGCACAGCACAGCATCGTGCTCCAGCTTACGCAGAAACACCAGTTTGTGTGCGTGGTAGGCGATGATGCCCAGAGTATCTATTCCTTCCGTGGAGCTAACATCGATAATATCCTGAATTTTACCCGTACGTACAAAGATGCACGATTGTTCAAGCTGGAGCAGAATTACCGCTCCACGCAGACCATCGTGAATGCGGCGAACAGCCTGATTGCCAAAAACCGCGACCAGATTCAGAAGGAGGTGTTCTCCGAGAAAGACAAGGGGGAACCTATCGGCGTGTTTGCAGCTTATAGCGATGTGGAAGAAGGAGAAATCGTGACCAACAAGATTGCGCAGCTGCATGCCAAGTCGGGATATGCCTATCATGATTTTGCCATCCTTTACCGTACGAATGCACAGAGCCGTATTTTTGAGGAGGCATTGCGCAAGCGCAGCATACCTTACCGTATTTATGGAGGACTCTCGTTTTATCAGCGGAAGGAAGTGAAGGATGTGGTGGCCTATTTCCGTCTGGCGGTGAATCCGCACGATGAAGAGGCTTTCAAGCGTGTCATCAACTATCCGGCAAGAGGAATCGGGAATACCACATTGGGCAAGTTGGCCGAGGCGGCCGGACGTTGTGAAGTGAGTTTGTGGAAAGTGCTTTGCGAACCACTGAGCTACGGAGTGGAGCTGAATAAAGGAACTTATACCAAGTTGCAGGGATTCCGCGACCTGATTTCGGAATTCGTTACTTTGGCTCGTGAGCAGGATGCCTATACGTTGGGTATGGAACTGGTGAAACGTTCGGGAATCATGGCAGAGATTTATCAGGACCGTTCGCCGGAGAACATGAGCCGGCAGGAAAACATTGAGGAACTGGTGAACGGTATGCGTGATTTCTGCGACGGCCGTCAGGAAGAAGGAAACCCGCATGTGCTTTTGTCGGACTATCTTTCAGAGATTGCCTTGCTGACCGACCAGGATGAAGAGCAGGGAGAAGCACAGCCGAAGGTGACACTGATGACCATTCATTCCGCCAAGGGACTGGAGTTCCCGAATGTGTTTGTGGTGGGGCTGGAAGAAAATCTGTTCCCGAGTCAGCTGTCATCTGCTTCCTATCGGGCACTCGAGGAAGAACGCCGCCTGTTTTATGTAGCGGTGACACGAGCTGAAGACCACTGCTACTTGTCGTATGCCAAAAGCCGTTTCAAATACGGGAAGATGGAGTTCTGTAATCCAAGCCGTTTCTTGAAAGATATTGACGTGCGTTACCTGCAGGTGCCGCAGGAGGAACTGATGGGTACGCGCATCGAAGAAAAGGCCAGCCGTTTCCGGAAAGAAGCCAGCCGTGCATCTTACGAACGCGAACCCCGCGAAACGGGTCCGTCTATGTTTGATGGCGGACCGATGCCGGAAGAACCTCATCGCTTTGTACCTCCTCGTACGCTTCGCCGTATACCTGATGCGAGTTCTTCGGTAGCTCCGGCCGGTCCGTCGGCAGGGGGACTTTCTGCTGGTATGTGGATAGAGCATGAACGCTTCGGCAAAGGGGAAGTGACCCGGGTGGAAGGCAGCGGAGACAACTGCAAAGCCACCGTACAGTTCCAGCACGCCGGCGTGAAACAGTTGCTGCTGAAGTTTGCCCGTTTTAGATAATTGATTCAAACACTAAATAACAGAGAAAAAGAATGATAAAAGACTGGGATAAGATACCTTCTCCATGCTATGTCATGGAAGAAGATTTATTGAGAAAGAACCTGACGCTGATTAAGCATGTGGCCGATACGGCGGGAGTGGAAATTATTCTGGCATTTAAAGCCTTTGCCATGTGGAAGTCGTTCCCTATTTTCCGGGAATACATCCGTTACACCACGGCCAGCTCGGAATACGAAGCACGGTTGGCTTTCGAAGAGTTCGGCAGCAAGGCGCATACTTATTCGCCGGCCTATACCGCACAGAACTTTCCTGCATTCCTGAAGTACAGCAGTCACATCACATTTAACTCCTTGTCGCAGTTTGAGCGTTTTTATCCGATGGCAAAGGCGCATCCGGAGCATGTGTCATGTGGCATCCGTGTCAATCCCGAATATTCGGAAGTGGAAGTAGAACTCTATAACCCTTGTGCGCCGGGTACACGTTTCGGTGTGACGGCCGACCTGTTGCCGGAGCAGTTGCCCGAAGGCATTGAAGGTTTCCACTGCCATTGTCATTGTGAGTCGAGTTCCTACGAGCTGGAACGCACACTCCAGCATATCGAGGAAAAATTCAGTCGCTGGTTCCCTCAGTTGAAATGGTTGAATCTGGGTGGAGGCCACCTGATGACGCGTGCCGATTATGACGTAGACCACTTGATTGGCTTGTTGCAGGGACTGAAGTCGCGCTACCCGCATTTGCAGATTATTTTGGAGCCGGGTTCGGCTTTCACCTGGCAGACTGGTCCGCTGGTGGCATCGGTGTAGATGTAGTAGAAAGTCGGGGGATACGGACAGCCATTCTGGATGTGAGCTTTACCTGCCACATGCCCGACTGTCTGGAGATGCCTTATCAGCCGCGGGTGCGTAATGCCGAATCTCTTCCGGCTGAGGCGGTGAAAACGGCGGCTCGGGAAGACCATGTCTACCGCTTGGGAGGAAACAGTTGCCTGAGTGGCGATTATATGGGCAGCTGGAAGTTTGACCACGAACTGCAGGTAGGAGAGCGGATCGTATTTGAAGACATGATTCATTATACGATGGTCAAGACAAATATGTTCAACGGCATTCATCACCCTTCGATAGCCCTGCTCCATGCTGGTGGAGAACTGGAAGTATATCGCACCTTCCATTACGAGGATTATCGCGACCGGATGTGCTAATAAGTATAGTAAAAAATAGCCTTTAGAAAAACGCTTAGGCATTCGTGAAAAAACGCCTAAGCGTTTTAATTCAAACGCAAGTGCGTTTGAGTCAAAACACAAGGACGTTTGGTTTGAAACGCAAGGACGTTTTCAGTCAAACGTCCTTGCGTTTTTTTTTAGGTCGTTGAAATATGTTCTTTAAAACAGTTCTCAAAGCCTTTCGAAACGTTCATTTACAAGGAGTTTTAACTGGAAAAAGGGTAGGCAGATACCTTAATGGGGGCTGTGAGGCCAAAGAAGTTTGTCACTTTTTTCAAAAAAGATAGTCGATAATTTTGGTAGTTTCGAAAAAAAACTACCTTTCACTCGCAATCGGGAAAATGATGAACGGTTGTAGAAGTAATGCGGAAATAGCTCAGTTGGTAGAGCATAACCTTGCCAAGGTTAGGGTCGCGAGTTCGAGTCTCGTTTTCCGCTCCAGCGTTTGTTGCGCGAAGGTCGAAAGACCGTAATGCCCAGGTGGCGGAATGGTAGACGCGCACGTTTCAGGTGCGTGTGTCGAGAGGCATGCAGGTTCGAGTCCTGTTCTGGGCACTACATTTTGCGGAAATAGCTCAGTTGGTAGAGCATAACCTTGCCAAGGTTAGGGTCGCGAGTTCGAGTCTCGTTTTCCGCTCAAAAGAAAAGATCAGTGTAGAAGTACATTGATCTTTTTTTATTTATCATGGCGTAAATGTTAGAAAACGGAAGAAGGTCAAATCAAAATATTGATATATCCTCCTCCCGCTGTTTTAGTCAAATTATCCGCAATGGAAATATTTATTGACCAATGCCAACATCCCTTCCGGGTTATCTTTTAAGTCGTTACGTAAGGTCAGATCGTTATAACTGGTTAATTTGCTGATGATTCCATCAATCATAGTGGGGCTGAACACATTATGTTTTTGGAATATTTCGCGCTGTTGTTGCAAACAGGTTGCGGAAGCTGCACAGCTATCGGGAAGCTGGGCTAATGCCTTCAGTTTGTCTGCATTTTCTTTCTGATGGATATTGACGTTTACGTAAGTTTTTTCTGCAATGTCCAGTGCATTTTCTATTTCAAATCCATGGCGACAGGCTACAGCTAATCCTGCTATCAGTTGGTAGAGATCGGCCGAACCGTCCGGTGACCGCATTTCCACTGTCTGTTTTTGTGTGGTATCATAATGGCTTTCTGTTTCCAGTGGATTGGCAGTCATGCACATGTCTGTTTTAGCTGCCCATCCTAGAGGTACGCGTACCAATACTGAACGGTTGCGGTCACCCCAGCAAATATTAGTTGGCGCTTCCTGATGGGGAACCAGGCGGAAATAAGAAGTAGGATTGGTATTACCGAATGCGGTGATGGATGGAGCAAGTTCCATCATGCCAGCAATAGCTTTGCGTGCTGTTTCTGATAAAACACCTTCTTTCAACATCTGGTTTTGTCCATCTTTCATGATACGCATGTGGATATGCAATCCGGAACCAGCTTTTCCTGTAGTTATTTT
>ENA-OPYS01000167-OPYS01000167.1-human-gut-metagenome-genome-assembly--contig:-NODE-167-length-10012-cov-1.308953_pt1 | contig 10012 bp, 7 predicted proteins | sample MGYA00242635_ERZ504478 | MGnify/ENA primary metagenome ERZ504478 (study PRJEB26092, sample SAMD00036246) | human gut metagenome | host: Homo sapiens | study: EMG produced TPA metagenomics assembly of... | reverse complement strand
TAAAATATTCCATATCATCATGCAAGTCAGTCATACACAATGCTTACATGCTTGAACGATTTATTTGCGTGTCTGGGATTGAACCAAACACGCAATTAATTGACAAACTTTTCAAAGAACTCATTTTATTTACTGCCAGAGCCGCTTAGGATGGGCTAATTTTTAACGAACTATTGATTTGATGAAGATCATATCATTGTGAGAAGCAATGAAACACCTGAGGCAGGTTTATATGTGTTCAGTATTTCAAGCGACAGTTTTGTATATTGGCCGCAACCCGTTTTTCAATAATAATTAGTAAATAAAAATGAAAGATATGCGTACACTATTAATATGTTTGATGGCTTTAGGCTTGTTTACAACAAGTTCTTGCGTAAATGAAGGTGGACAGGTTTTTGGAGAACTTCCTGAAGGTGTAGTTCCTGTAAGTGGGGAGGCTTTGGAGGCTAGAGGTGCCATTTATAACAAAGATTTGAATGAATTGAAGATTATGTGGCAGACCACAGCTGATGCCAAATCTTATAAAGGTGTAGAAGTCTCTTTTATGGCTTTGAACGGACTTTCTAAATCAGTAAAGATCATGCAAATCCTAATTTTGCCAGTTCTTATGATTATTTTACCGTGGTAACCAAAAATCCTAGTACAGTACAGTATCGTTGTATTTGGAATAAAGATGGAGCAGAGGAGGTGAGTGAATGGGCTTCCGCAGAAAACCTGACCTTGACTAATGTGACTTCGTCAGAAGTATTTTTTGATATCATGCCTCCCACCTATAAATTGGTCACAGAATCTGCTGTAACTCCTGAGATAGCTGCTGCTTATGATAATATTGTGGGAAAGACAGATGAAGAAAAGAAGGCTTATTATACGAAGGTGTTACAATTGGTATTATCTTCTATGTATTATTCATCTGTAGATGCAAAACAGCAGCCGGTTCCTTGGTTAAAATGTATTTTGGGCCCTATGGATTATGCTGGGGCTGTTGCTTATGTTTCGGGTGACGGCGAAGGACCGTTGATGAGAATGAGTTCAGAATATGTAGGACAGGTCAATAACGGAGCTGTATCCATGGACGATGCAACTTTTGAGATTCGTGGTGTATTGATTCATGAATTTACCCATTTAGTACAGAAAACTGGTGCTGTAGACAGCAATCAGCCTTCTTGTATAGAAGGAATGGCTGATGCCGTAAGAAGTGCTTGTGGTGGAGTTACTGATGCCAATCGTATTAATACAGCTTTGAATTCTGGTGCATATTATGATGAGAATCGGAAGTCTGGCAATACTCCTTGTCCTTATATATGGCAATTACCTTATGGAACTTCTGGCTATTTTATGAATTGGCTAAGAACTTATGATGGTGATTTTTTGCGTAAATTGACGGTATCAATTGTGCAATTAGGTTCTCAGTGGTCTTTGGAGAAGTCTGTTCAATATATTCTGGGAGAGAATTATAAGATAGAGGATTTATGGAAGGAATATGTGGAAGATGCAAAGAGTGAGAATGTGAAATAAAATATAGTATTTTATACCTTAACTAGATAGAAATCCCCAAGTTTACTTCGTTGGAATGTAAATTTGGGGATCTTTATATTAGATAAAACAATTATAATCTCATCACCTCCTGTTCAAAGTTATCCTTGTCACCTTTAGCCCTGTTACGTATTTTACTTCTATAGTTATATACCGTAGCTAATGAGTATCCCAAGAAATGGGCAATTCGGTTGGCGTCGGTCACTCCCAGGCGAATCAAGGCGAAAATACGTAACTCAGTGTTTAAGATTTCTCCAGGTTTGGGCTCAATTTTTCCATCTTCATTCAACAGGTTGTTGAAATCATGGATGAAGTTGGGGAATAGTTCCAAAAACGATTTATCAACTCGTTATAAAAGTTTTTACGTTCTTCACGCAGAAAGTCTGCCGAACGGATAGCTTTAAACAAATCTTCTATGCGGGAAGCCATCGCTAATTTCTCAAGTGAGCGTCTGTATTGTTCCAGTTTGTCCAGGTAGCTGACACAACGGTCCAGATAACGGGCGATGTACACTTCTTTGATTTTTCCAGTCTGCTGCAATTGCTGGTTGAGAGCTACCAGTCTTTGTTGCTTTTTGAGAGATTCTTTCGCATGAGAGAAAGTTTTCTCAGTCCATGGTATAGGTAAAAGGCCAGTAGGATGAGATATACAGCCAATCCGGTAATGCTAAGAGTCAGGATTCTTCCTAACCGTTTTTCTTGCGCCTTTTTGTCGGAATAAGCCTTATCGATGATGGGATAGAATTCTGTGACTTCTAAAAAACGCAGGCGTGCATTGCAGGCTACAGCGTCTTTCATGGAACAGCTTACATAATTATAAGCTCTTTCCGGGTCGCCTTGCTGGTACACCAGGCGAGCAAGCTTTTGAAGGGCCGCGTATTCGCGAACCGTTGCATTGAGGTCAATGAGGGCTGTCTGAGCAAGGTAATAGATTTCCATGTCTGTGTCTTTCTTGGCTTCGTATGCCAATGAAAGGGTATAGTATGCGTATGCTTTTTCCTGTATGTCTAAAGGAGAAGTAAGCACTTTGTTCAAAATGGGAATAGCCTGGTCTGCCTGCCCGCTTAATATCATTTTTTCTGCCAATACAATGTTACGGTTGCTTCCTTGAGGAAGTATTTTCAACAGGGAGTCACGATACAGTTCCGTCTTTTTCAGATACGTTTGTTTTACGTGTAGGTCTACTGTATTATCTGCCATCCATCCATAACAGGCTCTTATGGTGAAATAATAATATTCTAAGTTGGGGGAAGACAGCTCATGAGGGTGAATTGTTTGTAATTCTGTCAAGGCCTCATTGTACATGCCCATGACACCTCTTACTTCTGCCCGATTGATAGAGATTTCGATGTCTCTCTCCGGTTGAGGCTGGAGAGAGTTGTAGTATTCTTTACGACGAATATAGTGGCAGGCAGAGTCAGCCTGATAATGTAGATACAAATTAAATAGTTCTCCACAGAGTTTATAACGCTCGGTATTGTCTGTGGCATAGTTCAGTCGTTGTTTGATTTGAGATATGACAGCTTCTCTGTCGTTTTTAAATTTCTCTTTTTGGGAAATTGCTTTATCTAATTGCTCTAAGATTCGTTGCTCGGAGTCTTGTGCGGAAATGGAGATGAACCAGCCTTCTGCAATAAACAATATAAGGAAAAGTATAGATCTCATAGTTTTAAGGTTGAATATCTGATGTTATATCATTTATATTTTAGTTGCTTCAAATTTTGTTAACTTCTTGTAAACCTTCTGTTTACTTCTTTTATGTATTTATATTTTATTTCCAAAGATAAGAAATCTTTTATCATGAATCTACTTTTGCGTTGAAAAACATTTCAACCTCAATATCATGAAACATACATTAATTTTATTGATTGTATTCCTCTTCTCGTGGGGAGGAGGACAGAATGCTCGGGCAATGGAGATAAAGAAAGTAGCTCCTTCTTTCTGGTGGGCAGGAATGAAAAATCCAGAACTCCAAATTTTGTTGTATGGAGAGGATTTGGCTTTGTCGGATGTAAGCGTATCGGGCGAAGGTATTTATCTGAAAGAAGTGGTTAGACAGGACAATCCGAATTATTTGTTACTTTACCTTGATTTATCGGAAGCAAAGGGACAGACTTTTCAGATTCTGTTGAAGAACGGAAAGAAGAAATTGCAGGTTCCATACGAGTTGAAATCGCGCATGCAGAGAGGAGAAGATGTAAAAAGGTTTTACTTCTGAAGATGTACTTTACCTGATCATGCCTGATCGTTTTGCCAATGGTAATTCAAATAATGATGTGGTAGACGAGATGCGGGAAAAGAAGGTAGACCGTACAGATTCGTTTGCACGTCATGGTGGTGATATTCAAGGTATATCGAATCATCTGGATTACATTGCTGATTTAGGAGTGACAGCAATCTGGCTGAATCCTACTCAAGAAAATGATATGGAAAGTGGTTCCTATCATGGATACGCTATTACAGATTATTATCAGATTGATAAACGGTTTGGAAGTAATGAAGATTTCTGTGCACTGGTAGAGAAAGCACATGAAAAGAATCTGAAAGTAGTGATGGATATGATTTTTAATCATTGCGGAAGTGAAAACTACCTGTTTAGAGACAAACCTTCTAAAGATTGGTTTAATTACCGCTCTAATTACGTTCAAACTTCGTTTAAAACGGCCAGCGTAATGGATATTCACGCCAGTGCATTCGAAAAGAAGATTGCTACTGACGGGTGGTTTACTTCTGTAATGCCTGATTTTAACCAACGTAACCGCCATGTAGCTCGTTATCTGATACAAAGCAGTATCTGGTGGATTGAATATGCTGGCATTAACGGTATCCGGCAGGATACACATCCCTACGCGGATTTTGACTTTATGAGTCAGTGGTGTAAAGAGGTGCTGGATGAATATCCTTATTTCAATATTGTAGGAGAAACCTGGTTGAATAGTAATGTGCTGGTTTCTTATTGGCAAAAAGACAGTAAACTGGCTGCTCCGCAGAACTCTAACTTGCCTACGGTGATGGATTTTCCTTTGCAGGCTTTAATGAATCAGGCATTTGATGAAGAAACCGGTGAATGGGGAGGAGGATTGTATAAGCTTTATGATTATCAGACACAGGATCTGGTATATGCTAATCCAATGAATCTGCTGACCTTTTTAGATAATCATGATACTTCCCGCTTTGCACAGACAGATGAAATGGCGAAGAATCTGAAACGTTATAAGCAGGCCATGGTATTTCTGCTCACTACCAGAGGCATTCCGCAGATTTATTATGGTACGGAGATACTGATGACCGGTGATAAAGGCAAGGGTGATGGTGACTTGCGTAAGGATTTTCCGGGAGGCTGGCAAGGAGATACGCGCAACTGCTTTGTAGAAAATGGGCGGACAGCATTGGAAAACGAAGCATTTGAGTTTACCCGTCAATTGCTGAATTGGAGAAAAGGAAATCAGGTGATAGGTAAAGGTAACCTGAAACATTATTCTATTCAAAACGGAGTGTATGTATATCAGCGTGAGTTTAATGGTAAATCGGTGGTAGTTATCATGAACGGAACGGACGATTCAAAAGAACTAGACCTGACTCCTTATCAGGAAATTCTTCCACGAGAAAATGCATTCGACGTATTGACCGGAAAAAATGTGAATTTAAGCGGGAAACTTTGTTTGGATGGAAGAGAAAACCTCATTCTAAACTTCTAAAACGTTTCTATTTTTAGACTATGTAGAGCTGATTAATCAACTTATTATAAGATGATTACTAATTCTTCTGATTTATATTTTCCTTTTTGTGAAAATAAGATGAGAAAGTGACACATAATTTTGCTCTCGGTAATTGAAAAACATAAAATCTAATCAATATTAATACCACGAAGAACTTATGAATACAAGAAAAACTTTTGCCTTTGTAGCTTTGTGTTGTTGTGCATTGTGGGCGAATGCACAGAAATTGACTTCACCGGATGGGAATCTGGTAATGGACTTTAGCTTGAATCAAAAAGGTGCTCCTGTTTATGAGTTAACTTTTAAGAACAAGCCTGTGATAAAACCCAGTACATTGGGACTGGAATAAAACGGGAAGATCCGGAAAAACGGATTGGCTTTGAATGGACAGAACGCAAAGATAAAGAACGGGTAGATGAGAAAATGAATCTGATGACTGGTTTTAAAGTCAGAGAAACGCATACTTCTACTTTTGATGAAACTTGGCGTCCGGTATGGGGTGAAGAAAGTGAAATACGCAATCATTACAATGAACTGGAAGTGACACTTGATCAGCCGGAAAATGACCGTTACATCGTGATTCGTTTCCGCTTGTTCAACGACGGACTGGGTTTCCGCTATGAGTTCCCTCAGCAACCTAATTTGAATTATTTCGTCATTAAGGAAGAACATACTCAGTTTGCTATGACCGGTGACCATACGGCATTCTGGATTCCGGGAGATTATGACACGCAGGAATATGACTATACAACTTCCCGTCTTTCTGAGATTCGTGAGAAAATGAAAACGGCGGTGACGGAAAATTCTTCACAGTTTGTGTTCTCACCTACGGGAGTACAGACAGCTTTGATGATGAAGACGGATGATGGCCTTTATATCAATCTGCATGAAGCAGCTTTGGTAGACTATGCTTGTATGAGCCTGAATCTGGATGATAAGAATATGGTATTTGAATCATGGCTGACGCCGGATGCAAAGGGAGATAAAGGTTATATGCAAACTCCTTGCAACTCGCCTTGGCGTACCGTAATCGTGAGTGACGATGCACGTAATATCTTTGGCTTCACGTATTACGCTGAACCTGAATGAACCATGTAAAATTGAGGATACTTCCTGGATTCATCCGGTAAAATATGTGGGTGTATGGTGGGATATGATTACCAACAAAGGAACTTGGGCTTATACTGGATGAGTTGCCCAGTGTGAAGCTTGGGGTGACTGATTATTCACAGACAAAGCCGAATGGTAAGCACTCAGCCAATACAGCCAATGTGAAACGTTACATCGATTTTGCGGCAAAACATGGTTTTAATGCGGTACTCGTAGAAGGATGGAACCAGGGTTGGGAAGACTGGTTTGGCAAGAGCAAAGACTATGTGTTTGATTTTGTGACTCCTTATCCAGACTTTGATGTGCAGGAAATTCATCGTTATGCAGCAAGTAAAGGTATTGAAATGATGATGCATCATGAAACTTCGGCTTCTGTCCGTAATTACGAACGTCATTTGGATAAAGCTTATCAGTTTATGGTGGACAATGGGTATAATTCAGTGAAGAGTGGTTATGTGGGTGACATCATTCCTCGTGGTGAACATCACTATGGACAGTGGATGGTAAACCACTATCTGTATGCTGTGAAGAAAGCTGCTGATTATAAGATTATGGTAAATGCGCATGAAGCTGTTCGCCCGACTGGATTGTGTCGTACTTATCCGAACCTGATTGGTAATGAGTCAGCACGTGGTACAGAATACGAATCGTTTGGCGGAAATAATGTGAACCATACGACTATTCTTCCGTTTACACGTTTGATTGGTGGTCCGATGGATTATACTCCTGGTATTTTTGAACCGGACTGCAGCAAGATGAATCCGAATAACAAATCGCATGCACGTACTACCCTGGCACGTCAGCTGGCACTTTATGTCACGATGTACAGCCCGTTGCAGATGGCTGCCGATGTACCGGAAAATTATGAACGTTTCATGGACGCGTTCCAGTTCATTAAGGATGTGGCTGTCGACTGGGATGAAACGAAGTATCTGGAAGCAGAACCGGGTGAGTATGTGACGATTGCCCGTCGTGCCAAAGGTACTACTAACTGGTACGTAGGATGTACGGCAGGATATAACGGTCATGAATCGAAGCTGGCTCTTGATTTCCTGGAACCGGGAAAGAAATATGAAGCCGTGATTTATGCAGATGCCAAAGGTGCAAGCTGGGATAAGAATCCGCAGGCTTATACTATCACTAAGAAGAAAGTAACGAACAAAACGAAGTTGAATCTGAAGGCCGCTGTGGGAGGTGGATATGCCATCTCAATTAAAGAAATTAAGTAACTGAACAGGATTGTAATAGGGTAACGATTGTAGTGGTTTTCAATAGGTATTTTTTAGGCTATTATTAACATTCTAATAATTTATCAAATGGAAAAAATCTTAAATCGGAAGGTCAGGATTCTGCTATTGTGTTTAGTAGGAATGCTGATGGCTGTGAAAGGTGTAGCACAGGCTATAATAGTCAAAGGTAGTGTGAAAGATAAAACAGGGGAGGCTATTATTGGCGCCAATGTTTTAGTGAAAGGTACTACTAACGGTACCATTACGGATTTTAATGGTAATTTTGCGCTGGATGCAAAAAAAGGCGATATTTTGGTTATTTCATATATCGGTTTTCGTAACCAGGAATTGCCAGCGGCATCTGATATGAAAATAACTTTAGTTGAGGATGCTGAAATTCTGGATGATGTAATTGTTATTGGTTATGCTACAGGTAGTCAGCGTACGGTTTCTGGAGCTATTCAACGGGTTGGACGTGAAGACATGAACGTTGGCGTCGTAACTAACCCGTTACAAGCTATCAAAGGTAAGGTGGCCGGGGTAAATATCCAGAAAACAGGTGGTGACCCAACAGCTTCTGCTTCAATCCGTGTGCGTGGTACTACTTCTTTGTCTGGGGGTAATGACCCGCTGGTTATTGTTGACGGTGTGTTTGGCGACCTGAATATGCTGAATGCTATTTCACCAGCTGATATTGAAAGCTTTACTATATTAAAGGATGCATCTGAAACGGCACAGTATGGTTCACGTGGTGCAAGTGGTGTGATTGTGGTAACTACAATCAAAGGCAAGAACGGAACAAAATCGTTGAGTTACGATGGAAGTTTTGGTGTAGAAACAGTGTATAAAAACTTGAGCATGTTAGATGCTTCAGCATATCGTCAGGTAGTAGCCGACCGCGGCTATGCTAATGCCATGGATATGGGATATAATACCAATTTCATTGAAGCCATGCAGCAAACAGGGTATACTCAGAATCATCGTATCTCTTTCGGAGGTGGAACGGAATCTTCAAACTACCGTGCTTCTATCGGTGTGATTGATCAGAAGGGTATTATTAAGGATAACTATATGCGCAATTACACTGCCAAACTGGATGCTTCTCAAACTATGTTCAATAATAAACTGAAGATTGATTTTGGTATGTTTGCTTCAAAAGTAGACAAACGTTATCTGAACGATTACCAGAAAACATTCTATTCGGCAGCGTCATTCAATCCTACTTTTCCTGATTTTCCTAATGAGGATGGCACATGGCCTGAAGATCCAAGTGCTAATGAAACACAGAATCCATTGGGAAGATTGACTATCAAGGATGTAGAATCTAATAGTTACATTAATGCAAATGCCCGTTTGACATGGACTGTAATTGATGGTTTGAAACTGAGCGCATTTGGTTCATATACGTATAATGTAAAAGAAAATTCAGTATATATTCCGACTAATATCAAGGCTGGTATCGGAACGAATGGGTTAGGTAGTAAAAATGATAACAAGAGTGGTGTCTTGTTAGGAAATTTTACCGCAAACTATAAGAAAGCATTTGGAAGTCATTTCATTGATGTTTTAGGGTTGGCCGAACTTCAGGATTATAGATATACAGGTTTCGGTGCACAAGCTAAGCAGTTTGGTACGAACTTCTTTGGGTTCAATAACCTGGGTGCAGGAGCGGAAGTGAAATATGGAGATGTAAGTTCTTATTCTAACGATTATTCTATCGCCTCATTCATGGGACGTTTCAATTACAGTTATGCAGACAAGTATATTGCCACTGTCAATATGCGTGCAGACGGTTCTTCTAAACTGGGTGCAAACAATAAATGGGGATTCTTTCCTTCTGCCTCTCTTGCATGGGTGCTGAAAGAAGAAGCTTTCTTGAAGAACGTGGATTTCCTGACCAATTTGAAACTGCGTGCAGGATATGGTTTGACTGGTAATCAGGATGCTATTGGTGCCTATAATTCGTTGAAACTGATGAGCCCGACTGGTGTGACGACTATCAACGGAAAACCTGTAGTGACATACGGTATTAACCGTAATGAAAATCCGGATCTTAAATGGGAGGTAAAACGAATGTTCGATGTCGGACTTGACTGGGGATTCTTTGATGACCGTTTAAGTGGTTCAGTGGATTATTACTACTCAAAGACCAGTGATTTGCTTTACAATTATGCTGTTCCTGTGCCTCCATTTGCATTCAGTACGTTGTTGGCTAACTTGGGTGAAATGGAAAACAGTGGTGTGGAAGTAGCCATAACTGGAGTACCTTTGAGAACAAAAGATATGGAGCTGACCATTTCTGCTAATTTCTCCTGGCAGAAGAACAAACTGCTTTCACTGGATGGAACTTACATGGGACAATCATTGAGTGCTAAAGAATATATGAATCTGGGTGGAATGAATGGTGCAGGATTTATCGGTG
>ENA-OPYS01000165-OPYS01000165.1-human-gut-metagenome-genome-assembly--contig:-NODE-165-length-10034-cov-1.085091_pt1 | contig 10034 bp, 9 predicted proteins | sample MGYA00242635_ERZ504478 | MGnify/ENA primary metagenome ERZ504478 (study PRJEB26092, sample SAMD00036246) | human gut metagenome | host: Homo sapiens | study: EMG produced TPA metagenomics assembly of... | reverse complement strand
ATATTATTTATATCCAAAAGTACAAAAAAAATCTTTCTCTCAACACTTATTCTCTAAAAATTATCATCAAAACGTTTCATTTGTATTCTCAATTGGGATAGCTTACTCTCTCTTTTCTCTAACTCCAATGAATAAAAGGCTATCAATTGTTCATCCCTGCTGCCTGATTTCACCAAATTCTTCGCTTTACCCAACCATTCCTTGGCCTGTTCTACATTATCCTTTATTTCATAATATAGTGCAATATTAAAAGCCGCTTTCATCTTTTGCTGGCCTTTTCTCTTCTCATAGGCTATCTTCCACTGACTATACGCTTCATCCCAATTGTTCTCACGAAGATATACACCGGCATCGCGCATTTCAATATTCCCGCCATCGTAATAAAAACGAGCCACCTCATCCCAATGTGGCAACAGATGTTCTACTGGAATAGAAGCGGCATATTCCGAAGCTTCTTTTACTATCTTCCGGTCAGAAAGAGCTGGTTCTATTTCCCAGGAAATGGTATCTTGCTTGGCAACTACAAACAAAGGTTTATCACGATTGGGAATATATACTCTAACAATCGGAGATATAATTCCATCTACAGCATCTATAGGCATAGGAAAATCCGGATAGAACAGTACGCCGGGCTTAGTCTGAATATGAATACGATCAAAAGACAATATCATATCCACTCCCCAAGTCCTCGCTCAGTTTCCGTACTTCCTCTTTAGTCAGAATGACATTAACCCGTGGCACTTTATCCTGTGCCCGGAATACAGAATCACAGATAATGACCTGATCGAAATAATTCACATTGGCAATATTCTCTGCCAAAGCTTCGGATGCCACTTTACCATCGCCTTCCAATTCGCTGCTCAGTATTTCATGATTATCTTTAGTTTTCAGTACAGGCATATTGTTTATCACAGCCACTTTTCTCACAGCATCCGGAAAACTGACATCGGCTGCCTGTAACTGATCAAAAGATATGGTCTGCAAACTGCTGCAGGAAGCAAAAAGTGTCCCGGCAACTAGAATTATTAATGAGGCGGATCTTTTCATATTATCATTTTTTCTTAGGGAACAAAAATACGCTTATTTATGTAAGAAGTAAGTTAAAAGGAATAAAAAAAACGTCCGGGTAGTAAATTCGCCCGGACGTTTCTATAATAATCGTTATTTATCACGCATTTTGCCCGTGACAGTTCTTGTATTTCTTACCGCTTCCGCAAGGACAAGGATCGTTACGACCCACTGTCTTTTCCGCACGAACCGGCTCACGCTTTACCTCGCGGGTGTCATGTTCGGCAGCAGCTTGCTGGTGAGGATCACTTAAATCCTGCTTTTCCTCTCTATACTGTTGACGAGGAGCCTGCGGTTCGGGAGCAGCTTCACGAACTTGTTCCGGTTCTTGAACCGGGATTTGTCCACGCATCAATACAGAAATGGTATTGTTATTGATCTTATTTACCATGTTGTCAAACAAATTGACAGATTCCAACTTAAAGATCAGCAGCGGATCTTTCTGCTCATAGCTAGCATTCTGTACAGAATGTTTCAGTTCATCCAGTTCACGCAAGTTTTCTTTCCATGCATCGTCAATTGTATGCAACAAGATAGCTTTTTCGAACGACTTCACAATTTCTTTTGATTCGCTTTCGTATGCAGCTTTCAAATTTACTGAAATGTTGTACATACGCTTGCCATCGGTAATAGGTATCATGATATTCTCATACATGTGTCCCTGAGCCTCATATACCTGCTTGATAACCGGATTAGCAATCTGAGCCATACGTTCAGTCTTACGTTTGAACAATGCCATAGCTTCCTGAAAAGTCTGCTCTGCCAGATCGTCTTTCTTCTTGGAACGGAAATCTTCTTCAGTAAACGGAGCTTCCATAGCCAGTACCTGAAGAATTTCCATCTTGGCATCATCATAAGTCGGCTGCTGTACGGCATTGTAACAACGTTCCCAAATCATATCCACAATATCCATTCCGATACGTTCTCCCATAAGTGCATGACGACGTTTGGTGTAAACCACTGTACGCTGCTTGTTCATCACGTCATCGTATTCCAACAGACGTTTACGGATACCGAAGTTGTTTTCTTCCACCTTCTTCTGCGCACGTTCAATGGAGTTAGAAATCATCTTGTGCTCAATCATTTCTCCCTCCTTGAATCCTAACTTATCCATCACAGTAGCAATACGGTCGGATGAGAACAGACGCATCAAATCGTCTTCCAACGATACGAAGAATACAGAAGAACCCGGGTCTCCCTGACGTCCGGCACGACCACGCAACTGACGGTCTACACGACGTGATTCGTGACGTTCTGTACCAATAATGGCCAAACCACCGGCAGCTTTCACTTCTGCGCTCAGCTAATATCGGTACCTCGACCAGCCATGTTCGTAGCAATAGTTACCGTAGAACTCTGACCTGCTTTCGCTACAATTTCAGCTTCCTTCTGGTGTAACTTTGCATTCAATACATTATGTTCGATCTTACGCAAGGTAAGCATCTTGCTCAACATTTCTGAAATTTCTACTGAAGTAGTACCTACCAGCACCGGACGACCAGCCTGTACCATCTTCTCAATTTCTTCGATTACAGCTTTATATTTCTCACGTTTCGTTTTATAAACGCGGTCGTTCATATCGATACGGGCAATCGGACGATTTGTCGGAATCACCACTACATCCAGCTTATAGATATCCCAGAACTCTCCAGCTTCTGTTTCTGCAGTACCGGTCATACCTGACAACTTATGGTACATACGGAAGTAGTTCTGTAAGGTGATAGTTGCAAAGGTCTGTGTAGCAGCTTCTACCTTCACACCTTCCTTGGCTTCTACAGCCTGGTGCAAACCATCGCTCCAACGACGGCCATCCATGATACGTCCTGTCTGTTCGTCGACAATCTTTACCTGACCATCCATAACCACATAGTCCGTATCTTTTTCGAACATGGTGTATGCCTTCAACAGCTGATTAATGGTGTGTACGCGTTCTGCTTTAATGGCGTAATTGGTCATCAACTCATCTTTCTTAGCCAGACGTTCTTCATCAGACAGCCCTTTCTGATTTTCAAGTTCAGACAACTGAGCTGCAATATCAGGAAGTACGAACAAGGTAGGATCCTGTGAGTTACCGGTAATCAGGTCTACTCCTTTATCTGTCAAATCTACGCTCTTCAGTTTTTCATCAATCACAAAATACAAAGGTTCTACCGCTTCCGGCATACGCTTGTTATTCTGTTCCATATAGATTTCTTCCGTCTTCAGCATACCAGCCTTGATACCCGGTTCGCTCAGGAACTTAATCAACGGTTTGTTTTTAGGCAATGCTTTGTGGCTACGGAAAAGAGCAAGGAAACCAGCTTCCTGATCTTCCTTCTTATCTGAAGCAATCAAACGTTTGGCATCGGCCAGATACTGGGTAGCCAGTTTACGCTGTGCTTCTACCAGACGTTCTACCAACGGACGAAGTACTTCAAATAATTGCTGGTCGCCTTTAGGCACCGGACCAGAAATAATCAACGGAGTACGTGCATCATCAATCAATACAGAGTCCACCTCATCGACAATGGCATAATTATGCTTACGCTGTACCAAATCCTTCGGAGAAACGGCCATATTATCACGCAAATAATCGAAACCGAATTCATTGTTGGTACCAAAAGTAATATCTGCCATATACGCACGACGACGAGCTTCAGAGTTAGGCTGATGCTTGTCAATACAATCTACACTCAGTCCATGGAACATATAGAGCGGGCCCATCCACTCAGAGTCACGCTTTGCCAAATAATCGTTGACAGTTACTACGTGTACGCCATTACCAGTTAAAGCATTCAGGAACACCGGAAGTGTTGCTACCAAGGTTTTACCTTCACCGGTTGCCATTTCCGCAATCTTACCTTGATGCAATACCACGCCACCAAACAACTGCACATCGTAATGTACCATGTTCCAGGTCATTTCGTTTCCACCCGCATTCCAATGATTCTTCCAAATAGCCTTGTCACCTTCAATACGAACAAAGTCACGTCCCTGTGCAGCAAGTTCACGATCAAAATCGCTGGCAGTTACTTCCAATTCTTCATTTTCTGACAAACGGCGAGCCGTATCTTTTACAATAGAAAAAGCAGTCGGTAACACTTCACTAAGTGCTTTCTCGTATTTTTCCAGGACTTCTTTCTCCAACTTATCAATTTGAGAGAAAATAGCCTCACGTTTTTCAAGGTCAGTAGATTCAATCGTAGCTTTCAGCTCTTCAATCTTTTTATTTTCCTCTGCGGCTGAATCCTTGATAAACTTCTTCAGTTCTTCTGTTTTCGCACGTAGTTCATCGTTCGTCAACTTGGAAATTTCCGGATAAACGGCTTTTACCTTTTCTACCCACGGCTGAATTTCCTTCATGTCACGAGACGCCTTGTTTCCGAACAGCTTGCTTATAAATTCATTAAATCCCATTGTATATTTCTTTTTTATTATTTACTAATTAATTTTTTATTCATCCTACCGCTACAAAGATAGGTAAATTGTGAATTATTCGCATACTATTTATTTACGAATATTAATCATTGGAGCCTCCGAACAAGCATTTGGCGCTCGTATGCGCATGAAATGAGCTAAAGTGGGTACAATTGAAGTAATTTTTACCGGAGAATAAAGCTTTTCAGGCTTAACATCAAATCCCATAAACACAAGCGGAGCCGCAGTATATGCTTCACGAACCACTTCTACCTTCTGAGAATATTCGTTGACCACAGACCATCCCGGCATTACTTCTACATAAATATCGCCCGAGCAATTTGGATTATATGTATTTCGAATTTTTCCAATCTTCGGAGTCCAAGCTCCCAAAAGCAAACGCTGTGCTGAATAAGCATTCTGTACCCCACTCATTTGCACCACAAATTCAGAGGAACGCGTCATCACTTCCACCAAATTCAGCTTGCGCTCTTCTATCAGTTTGTGATTCAAATAAATTTGTCGGTCATAATACGTCTCCACATATTGGCCTTGTCCATAAAGAGCCATTAAATACATGTTCAGTAAAGCTGCACAACGTTTAATGTGAAATTCTCCACCTGGAATCTTGTATTTAACCGGATCCACAGGTTCCGGATCGGTATAACCTGTAGAAGTGATAAAGAATAAGATATTACGAAGCCCGATCTTACGGTCTATCAAATCCAACAAATCTCCAATGCTGTTATCCAGACGGACATACATGTCCTGTATTTCCATCGCATATTCCGTATTGGGCTTGTGATCATAATTTCCTGCATAATAAGACAATGTCAGCAAATCCGGAGCTGCATCCTGCCCGATTTGCGTATTGCTTAAGCATGCATTTACCAGACGGTTTACCTCGTCATTTACATATGGACTTGTCTTAAACTTTTTATATTTATCCAGACGTTCATCCGAGAAATTATGCTTAAAGCTAAGCTGCTTGGTTTCAGTAGTGATATACTGATAAGAAGTTACCGGCAAATAAGGAAGCCACTCCAAATTATTGATACGAAAATCAAGTCCTTCCTTATCATTATAATTGCTTACCCACAACGGGCAATCTCCATAATAAGTCGTACCAGCCCACTTCCCGGTTTCATCATTCAACCAGAAAGCACCATTTGCTGCATGGCCGGCAGCCAAAATAGCCATTTCACGAGTCGGTGCAATAGAATAAACTTCAGCCCGTCCCTGAGTAGCTACCTTCAATTCATCCGACAAGGTGGAACAACGCAACAACTTAGCAGAAGAGCTTTCCGATGTATATACCCCCATAAAATCCTGGTCGTCTACCGATTTTATAATCCGTAAAGACCCACGGTCCATCCAGCGGTTAGAAGGAATACCATTATAATAAGGTGTAGTACCTGTATAAATCGAAGCCGTAGCAGACGAACGGTCTACATTGATAAAATCATATTCCGCATTGGTATATATACGTCCTTCTTTTAAAAGGCGCTTAAATCCTCTCTCCCCATACAATGCCGAAAAAGCTTCTATGTAGTCTGCCCTCAGCTGGTCAATCGTCAACCCCACCACCAATTTTGGAACTGGAGAAGGAGCCTGCGCCTGAATTCCAGAGATGACAAATACAGTCAATAAAGATGTCAGTATACGTTCTTTCATTACTTTTTATTCAATACTAATACATGGCTTGCAGCATTTACCAGCAAACCGAGTGCCAAAGGTAATACTGTTAAATTAAAATCTTGCGGTAAAAACGGGAATAGCACTATAAAAAGTGTTAAATACACGAGATTACAAGTATGATACAAGTCTTTTTTATGTTTTAACTCACGATAAATCATAAAAGGCAGGTAAAACAATGGCAACGGATTAAACAAAACCAACAACCAGTTTGAACCTACAGTCGGATGAGAAGAGACGAAAAACAGGAAGGCAATAATACAACCAGCTATTCCTTGAGCTGCATACAATAAGATATCCCATCCCCAGAAAATCGTTTGTTTCTTCCACTGGAAGAATCCGATAATTACATTCAAAAGCAAAAATAAAGTAGCGGTTACCATCGGACTTATTCCCCAGGAAGATTCTGCTTCCAATTCGGCATCCACAATCTTTTCCTCACGCAAGACCAAAGGCCGTCTGCCTCCGTCTGGAGTCTGAATGTATGCATCCTGAGCAAAATAACGCATATAAAACGGAGCAAACATTTGCTGCCTTATATCTATCGGCTTATCAGCTTCCGCTCCAAGACACAAATCTATAGCTAATTCATCCCACGGAGACCCTTTGGTAAATTCATGCACAATTCCTCTGAACGTTTTATGCCAACTTACGGAAGGATACACGACTTGTCCCTGAATGCTTTTTTCTATCTGATCACGAGCACGGGTCGTACAATTATCATAGAAATAATTATAACGATAAATTCTGTTTTCCGGAAGATAATTGTCCTGAAGCAATTTCAGCAACGACATTTTCTCCGAATATGTCAAATTCAGGATCTGCTGATAAACCGAAGAGCCCCTGAATGCATATTCCGATTCAAAATAAGGATAAGGTGTAATTCCTAACTGGTAGTCTGTTTCACCTTTTACAAAGCGATATACAAAATGCGGCGTATTGAAACTAAACATTCCATAATTAAACACCAAATCCACGCCTCTGGAAAAATTCTGATAACGAATAGCTGTATGACCAAAAAGTGCATAGATTTCATTACCCGGCGCACAAGTCAGCAAACTGAACTGAATGCTATCAGCTTGCGGCATTTTTTCCACATTATCCGAGATTTCTCCCCTAACCCTTACCGGAGAGAAAAGGCAACTTATCAAGACCACCCAACACAGAAAAACAAGCTTCTTTTTCATAAACAAATACAAATATCACCAGACACCGGTATATCCTGAAGTATCTGAATAATTCATAATATTTTTTTTCGCATGCAAAAATACACGGATCTACCATAAGAGCGAAATAAATAATCAGTTTTATTGATGTGCATATCCAAAATTTATCTTACTTTGCAGGCGAAACAAAGAAAGAAAACGTGAATCTAGTAATTGATATTGGTAATACTGTAGCAAAACTGGCAGTATTTGATGGTGATAAAGTGGTGGAGGTTTTAAGAGGGTCCAATCATTCGCTGGACTGGCTGTCAATGTTATGCAACAAATATCCAATCGAAAGAGGTATCATAGCATCGGTTATCACACTCAGTAACACCATACGACGCCAATTGGCGGGAGTGCCATTTGAAATCATTGAGCTGAACCACCTGACTCCTATTCCCATCCGTAATTTATACAAAACGCCCGAAACTTTGGGCATGGACCGACTGGCAGCCGTAGTGGGTGCCAACTACCTTTCACCCGGAAGAAATCTGCTGGTAGTAGATGCAGGAACTGCACTGACCTACGAGTTTATAGATGCAGAAGGGAATTACTGGGGAGGAAATATTACACCCGGAATATACACTTCGTTTTAAACACTGAACGCCTGTTGCGATAAACTTCCTTTAATTGAAAGAAAAGGCGAGACACCCGAATTTGGATTTGACACGGAGACTGCAATCCGTGCCGGAGTCATCAGGGGAATAGAATTCGAAATCATTGGCTACATCACCCTGCTGCAAAAGAAATATCCCGACCTTTTGGTTTTTTTAACTGGAGGAGATAAATTTTCTTTTGATACAAATTTAAAAAAGTATCATCTTTGCAGATAGATTTTTAGTATTGAAAGGTTTAAACAGAATATTGAATTATAATGTTAAGTAAGAAAATACTTGTTGGTTCATGGCTTTTAGCTAGCTCTACAGTGGTGTGTGCGCAAATAAGCACTAACTCACCTTATACACGTTATGGACTTGGGGACATGTTCGACCAGAGCTTTACAAACAATGCAGCAATGGGAGGAGTAGGTTATGCACTCCGGACACCCGAGCATATAAATGCCATGAATCCAGCTTCTTATACGGCTGTCGATTCTCTTTCTTTTATTTTTGATGCCGGAATGTCTTTAAAAAGTTCCAACTTTCAGGAAGGGAAATACAAAGCCAATGCCAAGAACTCCAGCTTCGACTATATCGGAATGCAGTTTCGCTTGCATCCTAGACTGGGCATGACGATTGGATACACTCCTTTTTCTACAGTGGGGTATAACTTTACCCGTTCAAAAGAAATAGAGAATAGCAGCGATGTTACCATATCCAATAATTTTTACGGAGATGGAGGATTGCAGCAAATTTTTGGAGGTGTTGGATTCAAGATTCTGGATAATTTATCTATCGGTGCTAATATCGGTTATTTATATGGTAAGCTCAATTACCAGACGACAGCCAGTCTCAGCAACGGTGGCGACCAGACCATAACCTACAATACGGTATCTATCAGCAGTTATAATGCAAGCTTTGGTCTTCAATATACCCAGCCGATAAACAAACAAAATGAATTGACTTTAGGTCTTACCTATAGTTTAGGACATACCCTAAACGGACATGATACCCAAGGAACACAGATTACTAACGGAACTAATTATTCTGTCGTAAACCAGCAACAAATAGATGACTCTTACGGAATACCTCATATATATGGAGGAGGTTTAGCCTGGAAACATAAAAAGAATCTGACAGTAGAAGTGGATTATACGTTGCAAAAATGGAGCGGAGTAAAATACAACAATCGGACAGATTTATACCAAAACCGCTCTAAAGTAGCCATCGGAGCTGAATTTTTACCCAAGGAGTTTGGAAGAAGCTATTTTAGCCGTATACGCTATAGAGCGGGTGCCTATTATGCGAACTCTAATCTCCAAATTCCAGTGTCACAAAATATGACAGACGGTCCTAAAGAATACGGTGTCAGTGTCGGATTGGGCTTGCCTTTAAAGCTATACCAACGAAACAGTGTATTAAGCATTACCGGACAGTACATTCATGCCAATCCTTCTGTAAGCGACATGCTATCAGAAAATCGATTTGTCTTAAAGATTGGATTGACATTCAACGAACACTGGTTCATGAAATGGAGAGTAAATTAATATGAAAATAAACACAATGAACAACTATCTTACATACGATGAAAATGAAAATGTTTACAATGCTGTGTGCTTTATCTTTGGGTACCACAGCAGCTTTCGCTCAGAAAGGTGTAGAAGACGGATCTCGTTTCGGACATGGAGAAGACAGTATCCGTTGTTTTGCAGAAACATCAGTATTTACAGTGAATACGTAAAGACTGACAACTTTACAGATGCATACAAGCCTTGGATGGCTGTATTTACAGAAGCACCTTTAGCTCAGGTTAGTACTTATACAAACGGAGCTAAGATTTTGCGTGCTTTAATTGCCAGTTCTAAAGATGCTGCTCAGCAGAAAAAGTATCTGGATGAATTGATGGCTGTACATGACCAACGTATCAAGTACCTTGACGGATTGAACCAGTTGGTAAGAACTCCGACCACAAAAGGCTCTATCCTCGGAATGAAGCCCACGATTACATTGCGTTCTCCGGAGCAAACATAGATATAAATAAGGCTTATCAGATGGTCAAAAGAAAGCT
>ENA-OPYS01000163-OPYS01000163.1-human-gut-metagenome-genome-assembly--contig:-NODE-163-length-10094-cov-0.894452_pt1 | contig 10094 bp, 10 predicted proteins | sample MGYA00242635_ERZ504478 | MGnify/ENA primary metagenome ERZ504478 (study PRJEB26092, sample SAMD00036246) | human gut metagenome | host: Homo sapiens | study: EMG produced TPA metagenomics assembly of... | reverse complement strand
CTCCTCCTTTACTATAAAAACGCAAAGAGTTATAAGGTTCATTCGGGAATACCAGATTAGTCATGGCAACGCGGCCACCGTCAACAAACAACTCCACACTTCCATTATCCACAAAAAACTTGAATTATGTGCCTTCGCGGTGTTTATCGGAGCCCAAGTACCCAAAGCAAAATCATTTTTATAATTCACCGTAACCTCTTTATAACGAGCATAACTTTCTTCGGTATCCAAATCATGCGGTTTTACCTTCTTGCCAAAGTCTACAATACCGCTTTCCGCACGGTCCATTACCACACGTCCCTCCGAAGCATCCAGATAAATCTTCACCTTCTCACCCAAACTGTTCAGCAATTCAAAACCAGCCTCTTTACCAGCCGACACCAGTTGCAATTCCAGTTCAAAAGCGCCGTCGTTATTTTCAAAAAGTGTTTCTAAACGCTTCTCGCCATTTACTGTAAAATCATCCAGCTTTTTAGAATCTTTCCGCAAGTGCTCCGTTTCCTTTACCGGTGCGGCACTCAGATAAAGCTGTTTGTCTTCTCCCGTATACAGACTCAGCTCACGCGGCAAAGCATTGGCACTGCGGAACTGTTGTATAGGAGTATAGTTAGCATACTGCCAGTTGCTCATCCAAGGTACGGCAATGACACGGTCGCCGGTATTCGAGAAACAAACAGTGGCATAATGATCTTTCCCCCAGTCGAGCCATTTCACCACCTCGGGTTTCGTATCACATACAAACTGATGCCCGTCAAAGTCGCCTGTAAAATACATCGTACCGCTGCCTCCATAGACAAATCCCGGATTGATATTGACAATCATCACCCATTTCATCCTGGTCCGGTCACCATCTACAGGAAGTTGGATGAAATCCGGACATTCGAACTGATTGGGCTGAGGACCAAATCCTTCTCCAAACTCACTCATATATTCCCATTGCTTCAAGTTGGCAGATGAATAAAAACGCATATTCTTATCCGCACTGACAATCATAATCCATTTCTGTTCGGGTTCATACCAAAAGACCTTCGGGTCACGGAAATTCTGTAGTCCGTCAAACGGAGTAAGAACCGGATTCTGTTCATACTTCGTATAAGTACGCCCGTTGTCCGTACTGTATGCCATACTTTGTACCTGGCTCTGCCCACCGGGTATATTACGGTGCGAAGTATAAAAGCGACAATTGTATTTTCACCGTAGCCTGCGCTGTTATGTTTATCCACAATGGCACTTCCCGAAAAGATATGCCCCAATGTATCACGGGCAATCGCCGGGTCAAGATGCTCCCAATGAACCAAATCCTTGCTCACGGAATGTCCCCAGTGCATATTTCCCCATACGGAGCCGTATGGATTATATTGAAAATAAAGGTGATATTCACCGTCTTTATAAACCAGTCCGTTGGCATCATTCATCCAGCCATAAAGCGGAGTGTGATGATAAACCGGACGGAACTTATCCCTGTTTGCCGTATCAAATGTATCCGAAACCCGGATGCTGTCCCAACACAGCGCATCTGCCGCCACCTTCTTTATAATGACAGTAGCTTCCTCACTTCCCTGAGGCAAGGCAAACGGAACATAATATTCAACGCTGTCTGTAGCCAGACGCACATCCATATCGGTATCTGCGGGGCTCCCAGTATCCAGCCTTACCAGTCCTTCCTTGCTGCTCTCCTGAATCGGAAGCAACAAATAGTTAGCGGGACGGGCAATATGTACGATTGTCACCGTATCTCCCTGATGTTCGAAAACCAGGTCATTTTTTTGTGACTGACAAGAAACAGCGCCTCCTGTAAAGGCTAAACCTAATGCAAGGTTAACAAGATTTGTTTTCATGAAGTATAGGATATTAAAAGTTTTGTTTGATTGTTTTTCGTTATCGGCAAAGTTAACGGAAACCTGCCTTACCGGCTGAAACATTTGTTTCATTCTTATGTATAAATGTTACTTTTCCACCATAAAGAAGAATTAAATCCCTCTTGAATCAGAATGTTATTTTCGCCGCAAATTCTACGGTGAACGGACGGATATAGCTGCCTGCCATCCATGCGCCGTTATATGCCGCCGCATTCTCCTTATCTACCAGCTCGGCTCCCGAAATACTTCCTTTCGCCCCGGTCTGGTTCAAGAAGTTTATCACAGTTCCGCTTAAGGACAAATGTTTGTTCACATTCCAGTTTATTCCACCGAATGTTTCCCAACGGCCGTTGAAATAATAGGCATTTTTAATATTTGCATACGTCTTGCTGAAGTAACGGAAACTGGCCCATACCTCAAGTCTTTGGTAATGTTGTAACTAGGGTCCAGTTCAATCAGCACCTTCGGAATTTCGGTAACGATATTGCCGGTGGCATTGATACCCGATGTTGTCCCGTCACTAAAGGTCACTCCCGTTTCATACTTCTTATACTTCGGGCTTTGGTAAGTGAACAGGAAATGGAAATCAAATCCTTTGAAAGGTTTCACAACTGCATCCGTCGTCCATCCTATTGTTTCAATATCATAACTCAATGCAGCCGCCTTAATATCCTTATCATTATTCGGATTAATCAGATTCAAGGTAGAGTTGTTGTTAGTCTTGGCAATGTAACTGAACAGTGAGGTCAGACTAATCCAGTCATTATTGAAATAAATACCCGCACGCCCCCAACGGAATTGTAATCTTATCTACATTCGGCATCTCGGCAGGAGCAAAGTTCGACATATTCGGCCGCTGGGTATTGTAGGTGAAATCGGCGGTAAAGCCAAACTGCTTTGTCATTTTATAAGTGGCGGCAGCCGTGAAAGCCATGTTCAGCCAATTGTAACTGAAATAACGGGGAGCTATCTTCGTACCATCGGCTGCAACTGCCCCGATATGATAACCGGCAAAGCGGCCTACCGGATTGCCTTCGGCATTATATACCGCCAGGTTCTTTCCTGCCAGACGCTGGTACTCGAAGCGTGCGCCATAATACACATTCCATTTATCGGTGATGTCCCAGTCGTGAGTAGCATAAAGAGCCAGTTTGTTTTCATGTCCTTTGTAATATTCGGAAGCATTCTGGTTCAGATTATAATAAGGAGTGTTTCCGTAATGATGAATATCCTTCGTATCGGCGCTGTACAACATTTGGGGATATTCTTCTACCGTATGGTCGTACATGGTAGTGTTCGAAGCATAGTCCACATCATAATACCATTCGTTCACCCCCACACGCCAAGTCATATCATCATACTTCCGCGACAACTCGGTGGTAAAGAAGAATTCATCTATATTCCCCCGGTTGAAACAGGACATACGGCTCTGCACATATCCTTCATAAGGATTCAAAGCTCCATCCAGTCCTTTGGTGCTATAGCCGTCGGCTCCTACTTTCTGCTCCATAGACATCGGAGTCTGGTACAGATAGGAACCCAAAGCATGGTCATACTTCATATTGATTTTCCACTCCAACCCGTTATCCCACCGGTAACGGTTCAGAACCGTCAACTGATTTCCTTTACTGGCCGTAGCATCATACAGACTGATCTTTTTCATCTCGCCGGTACGCATGTCCATATAAACCATATCCGATACATTGGGCAGATAAGAAGAAGTCCCCAGTCCGAAACCGGGAATTTCCTTCACACTCCCATCGCCTACATAAATAAATGGTGCACCGGTGGTAGCATTGGACAACCAATGGCTGTTGCTGTAATGGTAGATGGCAGAGAGCTGTCCACGTCCTTCATTGTAGAACTTGGTCAAGGCAAACTTATAGATCTGAGTCCGGTCCTGATATTGCGCAAAACGCAGTTTGAACGAACCCGGATCAAAATTCTGATAGATGCTGCCGCTGTAAAACCAATCTTTTCCGATGCTTCCATTCAGATTGAAGTCAAATTGCTGTTTACCGAAATGATTGGTGCCGTAGTTCAGCACACCATTCATTTTCTTCTCTTTATCCAAGCCGAGTTCCGTAAACGAATTGACAGCATAACCTATATTACCGGTAGTAATCGCTGTTTCGGAAATCTTCAGCAATCCGGTATGTCCCAAGCTGCTGTCTCCGCGCCAATGCGTGTTTACATTATGAGGATTCGAATTATATACCACAGGCAGACCATTTTCGAGTACATTCACATCACCACCGGGCAGACCGATAGAGATTTCACGAGGACCATTGGCACTAGCCGCATTCAACATGACATTGCGATTGCCTTCCTCTTTCGAATCAGAGGACACTTTGGTAGAATCTTGTTGTGCATAACCATTCAAGCAAGCGGCGGCAAGTAAAATAATGACCGCGCCCATCCGGTTCTTTTGCTGATTTTTGTTCATAGCATTAAATGTTTTTAGAAGTTTTTCTGAGGCAAAGGTAGGGGACAGCCGGCAACCTCTATAAAACATTTGTTACAGCTGCCGGCATTTTTGTTTCATTGCAACAAAAGTGACGGATTATGTAACATTTCTCGTGAACCATACGCCTTTTCACCTCTAAAAACAAATTCATGCCAATTTTCCTTCAGCCTTCAGTTTGGGCTGTTTTTCCCCATTCCATCGAAGAAAACACCTGAAGGATAATCCTTCAGCCTACTGTCAGCCCGCCTCCTCTTTTTTCTATCCGAAGTATGCCGGTAATCAGCATAAAACAACTTACCTTTACAGCAACACCAACTGAAAAGAAAGACACCACAATGAAAGGAAAACCCCTCAAACCTTCAAGGGAAACATCTAATTTGCCCGTACAAGCTCTTTTCTCCTATGAATTAATAGTTTTTCCAGTATGATTAAGTACTTTTGTCCTGAATACTAAGACAGACTCCGATGGCAGACTGTACAATCCACTATAGCAGACCGTACAGTCCACTACAGTAAACCGTACGGTCCATTGCCTGCGTCTATAGAAGTTAATAGAAAGAATCCCCTTAGCGTTCAGCAAGAAACGACTTAATCTCCCTATTAAAAAGCATTAAACATGGCAGCAAAGTATGATTTCAAAACCTCCCCCGACATACAGGGAGAGAAGGAACAGCCCACCCTGTATCCGCAAATTGTAGTATCGGGCACAAAAACCTGAAAGACCTGGCTAAAGACATCGCCCGGCGTTCTACCGTCCACGAAGGGACCGTCGTCGGTCTGTTATGTGACCTGGAAAGCATTATCGCCAATTACCTGGCAGACGGTTATAACGTAAAACTGGGAGAACTGGGCACATTCTCGGCCACACTGACTTGCCGCAAGGTAACGGACAAAAGCGAGATACGCGCCGCATCGGTACATTTTGACAACATAAAGTTCAAACCCACCCGGAAATTCCGTAAGGAGGTACGAAGCAAAGGAAAGCTGGAACGGGCGGAATATGGTTTCCGGACCTCCTCCACCCGATATTCAGCAGAAGAACGCTTTGTACGGCTGACAAATTATCTGAAAGAGCACTCCATTATCACTTGCAAGGAATATTGTGCCTTGACAGGGTTGCTGAAAACAAAAGCCGGCAGCGAACTACGCCAATGGAGCAGCGAAAAGAAAATAGAAAGAAACGGACGCGCCCCGCACGTGATATACAGGGCGATGCCGGAAGGCTGAAAAGGTATCCTTTCACCTGCTTCCCCCCTCTCCCGGAACCTTTATTCTTTCCGGGTGCGCTGGTGGCTATGAGATACGCCCCCAGCAGAATCAGCGCACACTGAGCCACTGCCTATGTTAAAAGTCATATCCGCCTCTTCGGCAACCTGCGGATTCTTCATAAACTCCAGAGCAAAGCGAGTGCCAAAGAATATAAGCAAGCTTACTCCGGTTATTAATCCCACCCTCTTTTGTAAATGGTATGTATGGTACATCACCCAGGCAGTTACACCGGCAACCAGGCAATACAGCATTTCATAAATCTGAGTAGGATGGCAAGGCAAACCTTCATACAGCTGATGCCACTCCCGGGAACGGACAAATTCAAATCCCCAAGCAACGTGTGGGATATCCGAATATCTCGGAATTCATTAAATTACCAAAACGGATACAGAAGCAGACAATCGCCACAGCAGGTATCATGCGGTCAAACAACCACCACACACTTTTCCGGGTTACTTTTTTCGAGTACCACATCAGAGCCAGAATGATGGCGAACACCCCTCCGTGACTTGCCAGCCCGCCTTTCCAAATCTTGAATATTTCAACAGGATGGGCGCCATAATAGTCCCATTCATAAAACAAACAGTGCCCCAGACGGGCGCCAATGACCGTACTGACTATGCAATAGACAAAAAGCTTGTCCACCCACTCTTCCGGATACTTCTCTTTTTTGAATAAACGGCTTACCATTTCATAAGCCAATATGAAACCAAGGCCCCACATCAGCCCATACCAACGCACTTCCCAACTACCTACTTTAAATAAGATAGGATCCACATCCCATACAATACTTGCTATCATTGTTCTATTTCTTTGTTTATGAACACAAAGGAAATAAAAAAATCTCTTCTCCGGAATAAAACAGAGAAGAGATTTTCAGAATATCGTTCTTTTTGAGGAAACCTCTTTATACCAAATGGGCAATCAGTTCCTCACGGTCGCCGCACAGCAGATCAATTACAGGAACTTCGATCATGGTATAACATCCGGGCTGCTGTTTCATGGAGGCGCGTGCCACGCAAACCAGCACCTGCGCGGTAAGAGCCGGATTATTAATCTTCATGTCAAACTCGAACAACTGATTGTGAGTCTTGCCCGATACCCCTTTGCGAACCAGGTTAACGCCATGACCTACGTCGTTCAAATCGTCCACACATGGAACTTGTTTTACATGTGTCTCGTCATTTACAAAATAAGGATCCGACTTGATGGCGGCTTCCACAGTCTTGAAGTCCGCACCTTCCTCCAGTTCCACATACACCATACGGCGATGGATACCGGTTCCCACAGGAATAGTCATGGACAAAGCATCCTCACTCCATCAATGGCACGGACTGCTACGGAATGCCCCATGCTGCGTCCCGGACCGAAATTGGTATAAGTAATACCCTTCGGAGCGATGGCTTCCAGCAGTGTACGGACTACAGAATCGCTTCCCGGATCCCATCCGGCAGAAATAATAGCGACAGCCTTACCGGCCTTTGCCGACTCATCCAATGAACGGCGGAGAGAAGTGATTTGCGTATGAATGTCGAAACTATCTACCGTATTGATACCCATTGCCAGAATCTCTTTCGCATATTCTTCCACGCTACGGGTCGGAGTAGCCAGCACAGCCACATCCACATCTTTCAATTCCTTTATATCTTTCACCACAGCGTATGCTTCCAACTCGGCAGGCTTGTTTTCCGCACCGCTACGACGGACGATACCTGCAATCTCAAAATCGGGAGCAGCTTCCAAAGCCTCCACTACATACTGACCAATGTTACCGTATCCAACCACGGCCGCTCTTATTTTTTTCATCTTTTATTGGGTTTAGTTTACTATTATCTGTTAATTCGCTGCAAAAATAAACATTTTGCCTCGTTTTTTTGTTCACTACGACCTAATAATTTAAAAATATTCTTGCCGAACTTATAATTTAAAAGATAGATGTCCTATTTTTGCAAAGAACTGTAAATTTTCAAATGAAACAACCATGATAGAATATATTAAAGGAGACATTGCGGAGATTACTCCGGCAACGGTGGTTTTAGATTGTAACGGGATGGGGTATGGCATCAATATCTCATTGAATACGTATTCGGCCATTCAGAATCAGAGCAATACGAAATTATATATTTATGAAGCGATCCGGGAAGACGCCTACGTACTCTACGGATTCTCGACCAAACAGGAACGGGAGTTGTTTTTGTTACTGATTTCCGTATCGGGCATCGGCGGCAACACGGCACGTATGATTCTGTCGGCCTTATCCCCTTCCGAGCTGTGCGGAGTAATCAGTTCCGGTAATGACAAATTATTGAAAACGGTAAAAGGCATCGGCCTGAAAACTGCCCAACGCATCATAGTGGACTTAAAGGACAAGATCGCCACTTCGGGCGTGGAGACGGTGAACAGTGAAATGTTTGCCAATCCGGGCAATACGGAAATTCATGACGAGGCTGTCGCCGCACTCACCATGCTGGGATTCGCACAAGCCGCATCACAAAAGGTAGTGGCTGCCATACTGAAAGAGGAGCCTGCCGCCCCGGTAGAAAAAGTGATCAAGCTGGCCTTGAAGCGATTGTAAGGGCCGTACATGAAACAAGGAACACGGACAATGCGGACTTTGGGGAGGTTCTCTTCAGGATCCGCATTGTTTGTGTTCCCATCCACATCACTTCTCTTCCTCCTGTTCCTGCATTTTGCGGGTTACAAACTCTATTTTCAAGTTCGCTTCTTTCTTATCTTTACGGATTTGTTCCATGCCGGACAGGATGCGCGCCAACTCCGTCAATTCTGCAATCGCCTTACGGTCATTGGGTTGCATAGCCGTTTTATAAGTACGATCTCCGATAAACTGAAGTTGGATATTCTTATCTTTGTTCGCTACAATAAAAGCGATAACGCCGCCGTCTTCCCCCATCTTGTAATCGGCCTTCTCGATTGCACGGCCCAAGTCAGTGGTTTCATAGCTGTCTTTCGAGGCGGGAGTTTCGGCAAAGGTATCCCCCACACTCACTTTCACCGCCGTGTGATGCAACGTGCCGCCAGCACAATAAATAGAGGTAAGGGACATTTCCCCCTGCTCGTTCACTTGCCCGCGCAAGAATGAACGGCCTATATTCTTTTCTACTGTCTGGGTGGGATAAAAATAGTTACCCACCTCCTGATATGCAGTATCTTTCTCAAGAACAAAATTACCCTTGACGGAATCCAGCTGAGCTTGTTTCACCACCATCATGCTATCCAGGTAAATCAGACTTTTCCGCTGTTCTTTCAAATCCACCTGCTGCATCAGCTTGACTCCCTGTTTTCTGGCTTCAAACGCTTTCGGATAAAGGATGCGGATACTGTCTATCTGCAATTTGGCCTCATTAAAGTTCTCTTTTTCTAAAGCCGCTTCGGCCTTACGCAAATTTTCTTGCGCTTTCTTCTCGCCGCCATCATCACAACCGGCCAGCAACAAGGCAAATAATGCTACTAATCCTATCTTTTTCATGTACTTGATCGTTTTATATGCAGGCAAAAATACAATTTAATTGCGTGATTTCTCCTTATCCTGCGCAAAAAATCGTAAATTTGCCCCTCTTTAAGATGAATATGGAACTAAAAGAACTACTTTAATAATAAGATATTCAAGTTAATCTCCGAAACGGCAGACGAACTGGGATTGGAATGTTACGTTGTAGGAGGTTATGTACGAGATATATTCCTGAAGCGTCCCTCGAAGGATATAGATGTAGTCGTAGTAGGGAGCGGAATTGAAATGGCACAGGCCTTCGGCAGGAAGCTGGGACGTGGGGCACACGTTTCTGTTTTTAAAAACTTCGGATACGGCACAAGTTAAATACCATGACACGGAAGTGGAATTTGTCGGTGCCCGTAAAGAGTCGTACAGCCATGACAGCCGCAAGCCTGTAGTAGAGGACGGCACCTTGGAGGATGACCAAAACCGGCGCGATTTCACGATCAATGCCATGGCAGTGTGCCTGAACAAAGCACGTTTCGGTGAACTGGTAGATCCTTTTAACGGGCTGGACGATTTGAAAGAGAGAACTATCCGTACACCGCTGGACCCGGACATCACTTTCAGTGACGATCCGCTCCGCATGATGCGTTGTGTCCGGTTTGCCACACAACTGAACTTCTATATTGACGACACCACTTTCGAAGCACTGTCACGCAACAAGGAACGCATTCATATTATCTCCAAAGAGCGCATCGCCGACGAGTTGAACAAGATCCTGCTCGCCCCCATACCGTCCAAAGGCTTTATAGAACTGGACCGCTGCGGACTGCTGCCTTTGATTTTCCCCGAACTGGTGGCGCTGCAAGGAGTGGAAACCCGGAACGGGCGTGCCCATAAAGACAACTTCTATCATACCCTGGAAGTTGTGGACAATATTTCCAAACATACCGACAACCTATGGCTGCGTTGGGCTACGCTGTTGCATGATATAGGCAAGCCACGTACCAAACGCTGGGAGCCACGTATAGGATGGACTTTCCAT
>ENA-OPYS01000159-OPYS01000159.1-human-gut-metagenome-genome-assembly--contig:-NODE-159-length-10266-cov-1.513857_pt1 | contig 10266 bp, 8 predicted proteins | sample MGYA00242635_ERZ504478 | MGnify/ENA primary metagenome ERZ504478 (study PRJEB26092, sample SAMD00036246) | human gut metagenome | host: Homo sapiens | study: EMG produced TPA metagenomics assembly of... | reverse complement strand
CATTTTTTTACAGCTTTTTCCGGTGGACTGGTTTATCTGATTCTTTGGCTGATCATGCCGGAAGCCAGGAGAGAATAATTAAAAAAACAGGCTTGTATCAATAGGCATACGGGCTGTAAGTATTTAGGTTTTCCTCGCGCGAAACATACGTTTTGCGGAGCGGAAACCTATGTTTCGCACGCCGGAAACGTAGGTTTCTGCTTTGTGAAACATAAAAAACCTGCAAGCATCCTGAAAAAGATGTCTGCAGGTTTTTTATATTGTCTTCTCAGAGCTATTTCTGGGAGAGTTATTCGGTTACTTCTGTGCCTTTCAGAGTAGCAGAGCTTGATTCCGTGATTTTTACTTTTACAAAATCACCGATGCGGTGGCTGCCACGGTCAAAGACTACTACTTTGTTTTGTTCCGTACGACCGAACAGCTGTTCTTTAGAGCGTTTGGATACGCCTTCTACCAATACTTCGAAAGTTTTTCCTACATCTTTGGCATTACTTTCGGCAGAAAGCTGGTTCTGCAGTTCAATCATTTCATTCAGTCGGCGGATTTTGATTTCTTCGGGTACGTCGTCCGGAAGGTGTTTGGAAGCGTATGTACCCGGACGTTCAGAATATTTGAACATGAAAGCCGAGTCGTACGCACATTCGCGCATCAGCGACAAAGACATCTGATGGTCTTCTTCTGTTTCAGAATGGAAGCCCGAGAAAATATCGGTACTGAGTCCGCAGTCGGGGATGATTCTCCGGATAGCGGCTACTCTTTCCAGATACCATTCGCGGGTATATTTACGGTTCATCAGTTTCAGGATGCGTGAGCTTCCGCTCTGTACGGGCAGGTGGATGTGCTTGCATACATTGGGCACTTCTGCAATGACATGAAGCGTTTCGTCACTCATGTCTTTGGGGTGTGAAGTGGTGAAACGTACGCGCATGTCGGGCACCGCTTCGGCCACGATACGGAGCAGCATAGGAAAGGTTACTGTTTGGCCGTCTTTTTCAAAACGGTATGAGTTGACGTTCTGTCCCAACAGGGTTACTTCCTTATAGCCTTTTCGTTGCAGGTCGCGTACTTCGTTCAGGATACTTTCCACGTCACGGCTGCGTTCACGTCCGCGTGTATAAGGCACAATACAGTAATGGCAGAAATTGTTACATCCTCGCATGATGGAAACGAATCCTGAAATATGGTTTCCGCAAATACGTGAAGGAATTACGTCACGGTAAGTTTCCGTAGTAGAAAGTTCCACATTGATGGCTTTTTCTCCTGCTTCTACGGCTGCAATCAGGTCGGGTAAGGTCAGGTAGGCATCCGGACCGGCTACTAAGTCTACATGATGTTTTTCAATCAGTTCGTTTTTCACTCGTTCGGCCATACATCCCAATACGCCCACAATCAGGTGTTTCCGCTTTTTGCGCAAAGAATGGAAAAACTCCAGTCGGTTCAGAATTTTCTGTTCCGCATTGTCGCGGATGGAGCAGGTGTTCATGAACACGGCATCGGCCTCCTCTAAAGTGTCACAAGGAGAATATCCGGCCATTTGCATGATAGATGCAATTACTTCACTGTCTGCCACATTCATCTGGCATCCGTAGGTCTCGATAAATAATTTCTTGCTTTCGTTTTCAGTTGCAGATTTAAAGTCTGCTCCTGTAGCTTCTTTTGTCATAAGGTTTTCTATATTAAAAATTTGCTTGCAAAGATATCTGTTTCTTGGTTAACTTCCATAAAAAGGATGGGAGATATAGATTTTATTCGTATCTTTGAAGAAAACCTTAACACTTAATATTTATGGATGTAATTCAAATTCTTGTTTTTTTAGGTATAATTGGCTGGGGACTTTTTCAGGCCAGGACCCAGAAACAGAAGAAGCCGAAGCGTGTAAAGACCGTAAGACAGGCACCTCCGGCAGCATCTTTTTCTGTGGAAGAGGAGGTTCCTGAAGAGGTGATTCTGGCTCCTGTACCCGAAGCAAGGAAGAAACGGAGATATACTTCTGCCCAACCTTCCACTCCGAAAGAACAAGCATTGAATGTACCGAAAAAAGAGGAGCAGAAGCCTGATATAGCTTTTCGTAATGCAGCAGATGCAAGGAGGGCTTTTATCTATTCCGAGATTTTTCGCCGTAAATATGACTGATTGACTAACTTTTTTAATACTAACATAAAAAACACTTGATACTATGAGCTTTAACTTTATTACGGCAGCCGAAGCTGCCAGCTATATTAAGGATGGAGACATTGTTGGACTGAGTGGCTTCACCCCTGCCGGAAGTCCGAAGGCTGTGACTGCAGAGTTAGCGAAAATAGCAGAAGAAAAACACGCAAGGGGGAGAATCTTTTCAGATTGGCTTGATTACAGGAGCTTCGACGGGAGATTCTTGTGACGGGATGCCTGACACGTGCACATGCCATTAAGTTCCGTGCTCCTTATACTACCAATGCGGACTTCCGGAAGGCTGTGAATAACGGCGAAATCAATTATACAGACATTCATCTGTCACAGGTAGCTCAGCGTTTGCGTTCCGGCTTCTTGGGACATGTAAGTGTGGCTATCATAGAAGCTTGTGAAATTACGGAAGACGGACGTATTTACCTGACTGCGGGAGTGGGTATTACGCCGACCATTGCACGACTGGCTGATAAAGTCATTGTGGAATTGAATGCCGCACACAGTAAAAGCCTGATAGGCATGCACGATTTGTATGAAATGGAACGTCCTCCTTATCGTCGTCCGATTCCTATCGTGCGTCCGAGCGACCGCATTGGCCTTCCTTATATTCAGGTAGACCCTTCCAAGATTGCTGGCGTGGTAGAAACCAATATGCCGGATGAGGCGCGTGGTTTCCATGAATCTGACCCCGTGACAGATAAAATCGGTCAGAATGTGGCTGAGTTCTTGGCTTCGGACATGCGCAGGGGAATTATTCCTTCTACCTTCCTTCCCTTGCAGTCGGGAGTAGGAAATATTGCCAATGCCGTGCTGAGTGCGTTGGGCAAGGACCCCAGCATTCCTCCTTTTGAAATGTATACTGAAGTAATTCAGAATTCGGTAATAAAACTGGTGAAAGAAGGCAGAATCAAGTTTGGTAGTACCTGTTCTTTGAGTGTGACGAATGACTGTCTGCAAGATATTTATGACAATATGGACTTTTTCCGTCATAAACTGGTGCTGCGTCCTTCTGAAATTTCCAACTGTCCGGAAGTAGTTCGCCGTATTGGAGTGATTTCAATGAATACCGCTATTGAAGCAGATATTTATGGTAATGTCAATTCCACTCATATTTGCGGAACCAAGATGATGAACGGTATCGGAGGTTCTGGCGACTTTACCCGCAGTGCCTATATTTCTATTTTCTCTTGTCCGTCGACTGCCAAGGGAGGTTGCATCAGCTCTATCGTACCGATGGTATCTCATCTGGACCACAGCGAGCATTCAGTCAATGTCATTATCACCGAACAGGGTATAGCCGACTTGCGTGGAAAGAGCCCGATGGAACGGGCGGAAGCGGTTATTGAAAACTGTGCACACCCTGATTACAAGCAACTGCTTTGGGATTATCTGAAGATTTCTACGAAAGGACAGACTTGTCACAGCTTATCTGCTGCATTGGGTATGCATCAGGTGTTTATCAATAAAGGTGACATGCGTCTGACAGACTGGGCTGAATTCTAGAAGTAAAGAAGTAAAAATAGTATCTTATAAAAATGCCCCGCACTACCAATTCAGCGCGGGGCATTGATTTTATCTGTAAATGCTTATTTCAGATAGTCTTTCAGGTCGCAGTTCTGGAGCGAACGGATACCTTCTACTACTGATTCTGCATTCAATACAGCACCTTCCTGCGTGTTGTGTACAGAGTCAGCATAGTAAGCGGCAGTCTTTTCTTTTCCCATGGCTTCAAATTTCTTGGCAGTCAGGTCGTTCAAGTCGATAAAGTTTACACCTTCCTGCTCTGCCACTTCTTTTGACCATTTGCCGTAAGTCTTGTCGCAGCGGTTCATGCGGTTGTCGGTCCAGCGATTACCCGGAGTGTGTGACATCACGATGACTTTTGCTCCTTTAGCTTTTGCCTGGCGGATATACATACGGATGTAGTGGCCGAAGCTGTATACTTCTTCCGTGCTTCCGTCTTTTTCCATGACTACTTTTTTAGAGTCATCTCCAGTGCCTGGCAGAGAAGCGCGTGCACGTCCGGTATTCATCGGGCCACCGTCATTGTGTCCGAAATCAATCAATACATAATCACCCGGTTTGATGGCAGGGAGTACACGGTTCCAAAGACCTTCCGTGAAATAAGTACGGCTGCTTCTTCCGCCTAATGCACAGTTTTCAATGCTGATGCGGGTTGTGTCAAAGTAATTTTGCAAGTAGCTTCCCCATCCCCATTTGTTATCTTCTCCGTTACCGGCTCCACATTTTACGGTAGAGTCTCCAATCAGGAAAGCGACAGGACTCTTTTCGTTGATACGGCTTACTCCTGCTACAAATTCACGTGGATTTCCCGGCTCAGAATAGAAGAAAATAGGTTCTTTCGTCTGCTGTTCTGTAGGATAGAAATGCACAGCGCTGTCGTTCATTCGCGGATGCTGGTGCTTCAGTAAATTGAGCATTTCGGCTCCGGCCCAGATGACAGGACCATATCCATGGGCTGCATATACATTTACCGGGCGGTAGTAATAGAATGCCGGGTCATATCCCATACCGGTTCCTACGCAGGTCATTTCTACCTGTCCCTGGGCGTTGATGGCAGAAGATACGGCATGCCATCCCAATTGCACTACCGGACCGTATGCCATGGCGTCAATCCATCCTTTGTTGATGGCATGTGCCATACAGTATACGTAGAGGGCAGTGGCAGAAGATTCCAGGTAAGAATCATTGCGGTCGAGTAACTGGTGCCAGAAACCGTCTTTGCTTTGACAGGCAGCCAGTCCGCGAACGTGTGCCTGCAACAGGTTGATAATCTTATCGCGTCCGGGATAGTCGGTCGGAAGTACATCCAGCACTTCACACATGGTAAGAATAGCCCATCCGTTGGCACGTCCCCAATGGAAAGCCGGATGATCTTTCATACCTTCTACCCATCCATGACGGAACAAGCCTTTTTCCGGAACAAACATGCGCTCTGCAAACTGCAGTACCTGGCGTACGGCTTCCTGATAATATTTGTCATTGTGGTCGGATGCATAGCGTCCCATCAGAGCAACAGAGGGGATGCCCATGAACATGTCGTCCAGCCACAATGTGTTGTGGTAAGGACGGTTACGGGCAAATGTGCCGTCGGCCAGACGATGCTCTTTGTACATGATGAAATGGAAGTAATTGTCAATCATGTCCTGCAATTTCAGGCTTTTGTCTTTCATCTGTGCTTTCATCATTGCCGCACATACGGCTCCTGCATCATCCAAGGCGTGAGGAGTCAGAATCTGAAGCATCTGTGCATCGGTTGTACCGTATTTTTCATATACTTTCTTAAAGTAAGGAGCTACTTCCGATAAGAATTTGAAACGGTCGTATACATATTTTTTGTAGGCTTCGTCACCCGTAGCTTCTGCGGCAGCCAGCATGGCCGAATAAGTAACCCCCCATTCATAACTGGCCAGACGGAAAGTTCCTCTTTCCAATTGTGCATTGGTATCCATGTTCGCATAGTCGGTAATGACTTTTCCGTTACGTTTATCGACTACTCTGGTCGGTGTGTTACTTTCCAGGTATCTCAAGACACGGTCCATGTCTTTTTTGATGTCTTCTGCTGATACAATACCATATCCTACCTGATAATCAGGCTGCAAAAGATGAAGTGGAGTATTGGAGTCATTGATGACTTCCTTTTTCTTTTGTGCATGGGCACTAAGACCGGCAGAAAGAGCCGCCAGCAGTGCGAAGTTTAAGACGAGTTTATTCATATAACTAATTTTAAATGTAAGCGTAATGGGTTATTTGAATGTATATCCTCTGAAAGTGCCTTTCAGTTCCGGCCCGATATAGAAACCAGGCTGGGTGGGTTGGTTGTAAGCCACGTTCTGTGTAGCAATGCTGATTCTATATACAGGGTCTTCCAGGAAAGTATGGAAGCGGTATTCGGTAGGAATTGTAGTTACATACAAGCGGAGAGACTTATTGTCGTCCGTACGAACCAGCACTTCTTCTCTCCAATCACCGATAAGATCGCCCTGAAGTGAAGGGTTAGATTTCGTGCCGTTGTTAAATGCGCACCCTTCTAATGTGAAGATAGTGTCGCAGCGTTTGTTTTTCCAGTCGTATTTGCTTACTTTTCCTTTGTCAAGCAGTTCACGGAGCAAGTCGCCATCCCACCATACTGCCATGTTGTAAGACAGTCCGGGAACTTTTTTCTGCTACTACTTCTCCTTTGATGTTACGAATACCTCCAGAGGCTAGTGACCACATTTCTACACCGGGACTTGTCGGGTCAATTTCGGCAGCCATACAACGTCCTACATCGGTCTTGTCGGGATATTGAAGTAATACTTTTCCGGTTTTTGCATCGCGGAATGAAGAACCGTCTTTCCGGTTTTCATGGCAGGCCCATACTTGCAGACTGGCTGAAGCTGGATCAAATTGAGTGAGGTGCATGGCGTCTCCGTGTCCCATTCCTGTGGAATAAAGTCCTTTCCCGTCGTGGTCGAATGTGCAGGAACCATATACGATTTCATCGCATCCGTCCTGATCAATATCTCCTACACGGAGGTTATGGTTACCTTGTCCGGCATATTTCTCACATCCCGGGTTGTTACTATCGAATACCCAGCGATTTTTCAGTTCTTTTCCGTTCCAGTCGAATGCAGCCAGCACGGTACGTGTATAATATCCACGGCACATGACTACGCTAGGATGAACTCCGTCTAGGTAAGCAACGCATGCCAGAAAACGGTCACTACGGTTGGCACGCTCGTCTCCCCAGCCTTTCAAATCGCCACGTAATGGAATATAGTCAATGGTTTGCATGGCCTCGCCTGTCAGTCCGTTGAAAACAGTCAGGTATTCATTTCCAGTCAGTATACGTCCCTGGTTACGAAGAGGATCGGTAGGCTTTCCTTTGCTTCGTGGATCATTCGGAGAGAAATCTCCTCCTTTGGGCTGGTTCGGATCTCCCGGTTCGCGATAATCGGCTGTGGCATCTCCAATTACTTTTCCTTTTCCATCTATGGTACCGTCGGAAGTTTTCATTACAATTTCAGCCTTTCCGTCTCCATCCAGGTCATATACCATGAACTGAGTGTAGTGAGCGCCGGCACGTATGTTCTTTCCCATATCGATGCGCCATAGTTTTTCTCCGGTCAGGCGGTAGCAGTCGAAGTATACGTTTCCTGTGTAGCCATCGTGTGCATTGTCGTGTGCGTTTGATGGGTCCCATTTCAGGATAATTTCATAATTTCCATCTCCATCTACATCACCGATGGAAGCATCGTTGGGGCTGTAGCTGTATTTTTCTCCAGCAGGTGTGACACCGTCTGCAGGTCTGTCCAGTGGAATGTCAATGTATCCTGAAGGAGCATTTCCCGGAAGGGTATAGCTCCCTTCATTTGAAGTTTCTTTCCATTGACCACAGGTTTTACCGTATAGACCACTTTCTGGTTTCCTGAATAATTGTCTGTATAAAAAGTTCCTGTTCCAGCTGGAACTTGTGCAATCTTTTTTCCGTTCCGGTAAACATTGAATGCGGTTTCCATTGGGTCGGAAGAAAGATATCTCCATGAAACGGCTACTTTTTGTGTGTTCTCTCTGACGGCGACAACTCCTCTTCCGAGTTTTTCTCGCTGTAGTTTACTAAAATCATAATTTGTTTGTGCGGAGCTGAATACTCCCAGGCTGCAGGCAGCCAATGCCATGAGCCACTTCCTTTGTGTCTTCATTTTATGTGATATTTGATTATTGATTTATTGTGATTGAAACATCTTCTCCATTCTCCCGAATATCTGTAAAACGGATGTTTTCTACATCTTTGGTTACGAATAAAGGACGTCCATCCGGTTTCTCATAATAGAAATTGATGTGATGAAACGAGATATTCTTTGCATGTGAAATGTAGAAGCCTTTTGCCGGGATAGTACCGAACATCCACGGTTCAGGATATACCTTTTCTTGTTCCGGGAGTTCTCTTTTTCCATCCTCTTTTGTATATCCTCCTTTATAGTACAAGTGAATATGGTCGAAGGTAACATCTTCTATAATTCCATTAGGGATACCGCTGATAATGGAGGAATAACGAGAATCTACATCGTATGCATTGATGTGACTGATACGGATACGCTTCATGCTTCCGGCTGGAGTTCCTTCGGGGCTTCGCATACGGGCTCCCAGACGGAGAAAGATACCGGCATTGACAATGTGTCGCATGGTGATATGGCTGATTTCGATGTCTTCCAGATGCCCTCCGTCTACTGTTTCCAAAGCCAGTCCCCCTGCAGTGTTCGAAAATGCAGTTGGTTACTGTAATGTTCTTGAATCCTCCGCTAGATTCTGTACCCAGTTTGATACGTCCTGTACGGTAGCCATGGTCCGGCGCCTGAGGCTCATCCAGTTCCCAAGTACCGCTGAGCATGGTTCCACGATCGTATCCGCTGACGTAACAATCAGAGATTGTTACGTTTTCTGTATCTTTAAAGTATCCTAACGCATAAGATGATTTTAGTACAATAGCATCATCCCATGGAGTATTGACACTGCATCGGCTGATACGTACATTTTTGCAACAGTCGATGTCAAATCCGTCACGGTTGGTATCTACTTTCAGATTGTCGAGGGTCAAGTTGTCTACTCCAGTAGCCAGTAGAGCAAAATGGCCGCAGCGGAACATGGACAAATCTTTCAGTGTAACATTCTTGCATTCTTTTAGACTGATGGCTTTATTGCCTACTCCGTCGCGTCGGCTTTCTTCGCGTGTCAATCCTTTTCCGTCAATTTTTCCAGGACCACTGATTGTAATATCTTGCAGGTTAATTCCCCAGATAAGGGAATTTTTCCAGTGGCTGTGTCCGAAATCCTGGAAGCTGTTATGAGGATTAGGCTCTGCCTTGTCATATCCCTGTTCGGCCGTAGGGAAAGCGGCCACAACTGTAGCGCCTTGTTCCAGGTACAGATGAATCTGGTTGGCAAGCCGGATAGAATAACAGGCATACTCTCCAGCGGGAATATATATTGTTCCACCTCCTTCGCGGGCAGCTTGCACGATAGCCTGGTTGATAGCCTCAGAATCAATGTGCTGTCCGTCGCCAACGGCTCCAAAATCTTTTACGTTATAGATTTTTGCTTGCAGCATGTTTGTACAGAGAAACAAAATCCACAGGCAGATGATGATTGTCTTATTCATGGTTGTTGTTTTTCTTGGTAAAACAATTCAGGTAACATATAGTCAGCATAGTCGGCCTTTGCATTTTGCTTGTATGCGCAGAAGTACACCTTCTCTCCTTTTCGAATAAGGCAGGTTGCTGCCAGTACGGGTGCATCCGTTTTCTTTCCAGAGGTGAGAAGTGTCAACGGAGTATCTTGCTTATGTCCGTCGGATAAACGAATGGAAGAAGCTGAAGGAACTATGAGATTGGTCACTCTTAGTTGCATGACTTTTCCGTGGTAGATTGTAACCTGTGTACCTTCTACATTGAAAACGTTGTCTTTGCAATATTGAGGTTGAATACCTGGTTCGGGAGCGATTGCATCGCATCCCCCGAAAGCCCATCCCAATGTAATATCTTCTCTCTTATTTTCGATTTCCAGAATGAATCCTTTTGTATTACTGAGTGCTGGCAATCGATATGCAGTTGTGTTTGTTTTTCATCCAGCCATCGGCTTGAATTATTTTCAATAACGCCTAATCGGAGTGTGCCTGCTCCATCGGGCATAGAGAAAGAAAGTACTTTGTCTTGTGCAGAAATACCTCCTAAAATGCCCCATACAAAAAATCCAGTCACAAATGATTTCAGTGAATTCATAGTTCTTGATAAAATGTTGTCCTTGTTTCAGCAAAGTTACGCATCTTGAATTGAAAGGAGCATGGATTATTATACATGTTCCTCGATTATCATACACTTTCCTGAAAAAAATGAACTATCATACAAGTTGATTGCGATTTCCTTCTACCTTTGCAAGGGTAATATATTTCAAAACTAATACTTGAATACAATGAAGTGATTTAAACTTTTCTTTTCCTTGCACATTTTCTCAATAGCATAACGGAAAAAGCGATGTAGTTCCATGATTCCCAGTTTCTGAGCGTTGTATCAAATCGATTCAAAATAGTTCTGAAACTGT
>ENA-OPYS01000158-OPYS01000158.1-human-gut-metagenome-genome-assembly--contig:-NODE-158-length-10294-cov-1.241369_pt1 | contig 10294 bp, 12 predicted proteins | sample MGYA00242635_ERZ504478 | MGnify/ENA primary metagenome ERZ504478 (study PRJEB26092, sample SAMD00036246) | human gut metagenome | host: Homo sapiens | study: EMG produced TPA metagenomics assembly of... | reverse complement strand
CCGTTAATTTAGGAACCTCTGAAATTTCATCCAAGTCAAAATGATACACACAAGATGACAACAGACTGAAAGCTGCAAGTATTATTATAAAATTCTGTTTGTTTAAATGCATAAATACAATATTTAGAAATTTGTTATAATCAATGACATTCCAATGCATACCGATTCAGAAATTTAAGGTGTAGCTAAAAGAAGGAATTATCGGGAACAGTCCGATAGCCTTTCCTCTGAAACTTCCATCCACCTGCCGTTCTATCTTTGTATAAAAAGGATTCATACGGCAATAAGCATTATAGATACTCACATTCCAAATTCGCTCGAATCCCCGCTTGGTAGTCCGCCGGAAATTGATACCCACATCCAGCCGGTGGTAGGCAGGCAAAGTAATATTGTTAGGTTTTCCATACATCGGCTCTAAGTCCGACAACTGCGAAGTTCCAGATAGGCAAGGATTTTCCACATACTGTGTAGGAACCGTCGCATGGTCACCACTACGATAAGTCCACGCTGCATATACATCCATTCGATGGCTGAATTTACGACGATAGACAAAATTCAGTTTATGACGATTATCAAACTTGCTGGGATACCAACCGGAATAGAAATCATCAAATTTTTGCTTGCTCCATGATAAAGTATAACCAGCCTGAAAGAGGTTCTGCTCATCATGATACACCAACGATGTTTCCAACCCATACGATTTGCCGTCTCCCACCCGTACCACCTGTTCCCAGTTTCCGGCAGGCAATGTAAGACTGCCTCCCGCCTCGTACTCCAACATTCGGCTGGTAGTACGGAAATAGCTTTCCACCTCCAGGCACAACCTCCACGGAAGTTCCATGTACACACCACCTGCCACCTGTCGCGAATACATAGGACGTATACGGGAGGTAGAAGGAACCCAACAATCGGTCGGCAAGTTTAAATAAGAATTGGATAACTGGTGCGCAAACTGACTCATCTCGGTATAGGAAACTTTTAATGTGGTACGACTGAACAGACGGTAACTTGCCGATATTCTCGGCTCCAGCGAATGATATACTGCTCCCGAAACTTGATACATGGTATAACGTCCCCCCAAGTTTATCCGCAGCTTTCGGGTCAGCCTCATATCGTCTTCCGCATAAAAAGAGAATTCATTCCCCTTGTAATGGCTCTCTACTGATGACAATAACGTATCCGTCATTTCCTCCGTACCTCTTATATCCTGTGATAGCGTATGCTGCGGACAATAGATATGATACAAGTAATCGCTTCCGAAGCGAACATGATGACTCGCCGTAGGAAGGTAATGAAAATCCATGCGAAAACCTACGTCATCAATAGTAGAATAACTGTCCCTCTGCATCCGGTCTACAGAATATTCTTTATCATCTTCCCCTTTATAAAAACTATCATCTGACCTAAAGTCATATTTAGACAGATTACGGGCATATACCAAAGAAAAGTTACCGGTCAGTTTATGATTGAACTGATTATTCCATGACAACGCGGCAGAAAGATTTCCCCATCTGATATGATATTCATCCGTGGTCTGTTCTTTCTCTTGATGGAGCAGATTTCCTGACGGGAAAAGCTGTTTATCCTTCATTTTAAACAAATCTCTTCCAGAATACACACTAAAAGAAAGCCTGCTCTCATTGGAAAACCGATGTGTGATTTTCGCATTTATATCATGAAAAGCATAACGGGCATTGATATCTTCTTCGGGAAAGAAACGATTGGCAATCCGCAAAGCAGGAGCAGAAAGCACGTCCAACCAACTCCGGCGCATACCGAACACAAAAGAAGTTTTTTCCTTTATGACAGGCCCTTCGAAACGTAGCCTTCCGTCCAGCAGCCCCAACGAGACCATACCATGAAACTCCTTTAAGTCCCCCTCCTTCATACGGACATCTGTCACAGACGAAAGCCTCCCTCCGTAACGTGCCGGGAAACCACTCTTGTAAAAATCCACGTTCTTCACTATATCCGTATTAAATGCAGAAAACAATCCTCCAAAATGATTCACCTGATAGAGAGGCATGCCGTCCAATAAGAATAAGTTTTCATCATTCTTCCCCCCGTGTACATAAAGCCCGGAGAGCAGTTCCGTGCCAGCAGATACTCCGGGAAGCTGCTGAATTGCCTTGACTAAAATCCGGTGAACTGAACAGTGAGAATTCCGTATTCAACTGTTCTGAAGTCAACGAAATCTTTCCAGTCTGAGTTGTAAAAAGAGAAGTATTCAAATCGGCTGTTACCACTACCCCTTCCAATGCAGTGGAACTTTCCTTCAAATAAATAGTACCAGAATAATCTGAACGCAAGTCCAATTCTTTCACCACCTCTTCATAACCTACATAAGAGAAACGCAAAGTATGCTTTCCTTCCGGTAATGTCAAACTAAAAAAACCATGTTCATCCGTTAAGGTACCGATATGCATATTCTGATCATACACCGTGACATTAAGGAGTGATTCCCCATTATCCTGACACACGTGTCCTGAGAAAGTATACTGGCTCGATTTAAACAACAAAACATAGCTGCCTTTTATCTCCCATTTTATTCCGGTTCCGGAAAAGACTGTTTGCAGATTCTCCTTCAATGACTTACCAGAAGAAAAAATGCCAGATAACCGTATCATTTCCAAAGAAGAATCATAGACGAAATTCACATGATACAAGTCTTGCATTCGTACGATTGCTTTCTTCAATTCTGAAGTTTCAGAACGAGGATGTCCCCCTAAACACAAACAGACAGCCGCCACAGTCCACAAGGTACTCATCATACTTGCTTTTTAATATGCACTTTTAATACTTTTTCTATTATCTCGATGATTTCGTCCAGACTGTGTGCATCGAAATTGGCTGTCAACCGTTTGTCTGTCCGGTCAGCTACCAGCTTTACCCCATAATAATGGGAAAGCTCTGTAAGTACTTTCGGAAGAGGAGTATTCTCAAATACAAAACTTCCTTCTTTACAGAATCCGGACGATGGATGATTTGCGGAACATGCTGACCTTTTACTACTTGTGCCTCCATTCCAGCCAGAAGTTCTACACCTTCCGACTGACCTAGTACAGAAAACCGTACTTTTCCCGATTCCACCTGAACCCATGCGGTATCCGCACGGCTTTCATCCATTACGAAACAAGTACCCAACACTTGAACTTCAGCCAACTTTCCTATTACTTTAAACGGACGAGTACAATCTCTTTTTATCATAAAACCAACTTTCCCCGTCAATTTCACTTCACGACATACATCTGTATAATCCTTTGTACGGAAACAAATAGAAGAATAGGGATATACCGTAACGACCGAACTGTCCGGCAACTGGTACTTTACTGCATGTTCGTATGCTGCCAATTCTGCCCACTGCTTCTCAGGAGATATACCCACCCAGACAATAAACGCCAGCAATATAGCCGCAGCCAGCCCAGATAAAAACAGGAAATACCGGTTCTTTCCGCCTGCCCTTCCAACCACTCCATGCTTTTCCTTGAAAACTTTCAAAGCCTGCCGTGTGTCCAATTTATTCTTTTGATAGTGCCTCAACACAAAACGAAGGCATTTTTCTTCTAATTCATTCATGTTTCTGGTGATATTATACATTCAACCCTGTGACAATAGAAACCCCAAAAATCACTACGTGAAAACACTGAATTTTAGTTAAAGAGAAACATATACACTTTATATGCCCCCTCACGTATCAAACGAAATGCCTTCTGAATATGACTGTCGACTGTATGAACCGAAATATGAAACTTTTCAGCAATCTCCTGATACTTCAGGCCATCCCGTTTATGCAAAAGAAAGACCTCACGGCAACGCTCAGGCAAGGCATCTATGGCAGTCCACATTCGCGCCTCCATCACACTCCGTTCCTCCACCTCCTCATCCAACAAGGTTTCTTCTAATTCAGTAAATGAGACTCCCGATTTGAACAGATTTTCCTGACTCAAATAATCCAAGCTACGGTTCTTAACCATCACATACAAATAAGCCTTCATATTACTTACCTCGCAAGACTTTTCATTATTCATTTTCTCCCACAAAGACGAAAAGCAATCCTGCACAATATCTTTGGCCATCTCTACGTCCTGTACATAATGTGTTGCATACAAACACAAAGGTCTATAATAAAACTTGAATAACTCATCTATATTTAATCTGTCTCTTCCCATGTGCAAATCGATTTCTATTTCAAATAGAGACAGATGAAAATACCAAAATCACCATCCTACTTCTGTAAAAAAAGTTAAGTCTTTTCAGTTCTTCATACCTCTCACCGCAATGCCTCTTCCACTGCCCGCAGATACCCATCCAGGCGATTGCTCTTCAAGATAGCCTTCCGCTGTTTCTTGTCCAGCTCCGGCAACAGGTACTCCCAGCAGGTCTTCAGCTTGGCCAGCAGCTGGGCCTCTCCGCCCTCTATCACCCGATGATAATACAGATACATCTGCCGGTGCATCTGCGCTACCCGTGCCTTCAATTCGTTCTCGGACAATTCTCCTTCACGGAAAGCCAGCGCCAGCGCCGGATTCGCCAGCAACCCGCGGCCCAGCATCACCCCTTTCAGCCGGGGAAACGCTTCCAGTACCTCCCGGATGTCGGCCACCGTCAGCAAATCACCGTTGTACACCAGCGGCCGCTCACACGCCTCATAGAACGCACGGAACGCCTCCCAGTCCACCGTCCCCTTGTACTGCTGCTTCCCGATGCGCGGATGAAGCGTCACCTGCGTCACACACGAACGGTTGAGTAACGGCACGAGCGCCTTCCACTCCTCCGCATCCTGGCCGCCTAACCTCATCTTCACCGAAAAGCGAATCTCCGGAAACACCTTCATCGTCTCCAACAGCGCCTCCACCTTCTCCGGAGAAGACAAGATACCCGCTCCCTTACCACGGCGTACAATCAGCGGAAACGGGCAGCCCATGTTCACATCTATCTCCCGATAGCCCTGCGAAGTCAAAAAGTCCGTCAGCACTTTCAGCTCCTCCGGCTCCGAGGCAATCACTTGCGGAACCAGCTGGGGCACCGTGTTCTCTTCAGGCGACACGTCGCGCCTGTCCTTGTTACGAATCTCTCCTTTCTCCAACCGGACAAAAGGAGTATAATACGCGTCCACACACCCCAGGCACTGCGCATGTGCATTGCGCCACGCCACTTCCGTAAAGCCCTGCAAAGGGGCTGCATAAATTACTGGTACATTCTCTTTCATATCCCGCAAATATAGGAATAATTCGCTATCTTTGTGAAAATACATAAACTTCACTCTCATGGAGAAATACATCTTTGAACTGAAAATGAAGGTTCGCGACTATGAATGCGACCTGCAGGGAATCGTCAACAATGCCAATTACCAGCACTATATCGAGCACACCCGCCACGAGTTTCTCTCCTCCGTCGGTGTCAGCTTCGCCCAGCTTCACCAGCAGGGCATCGACCCCGTGGTAGCCCGCCTGAACATGGCTTTTAAAACCCCGCTGACCAGCGGCGACGAGTTCATCTCCCGTTTGGCACTCCGCAAGGAAGGCATCAAATACGTCTTTGTGCAGGACATCTACCGCCTGCCCGACCTGAAACCCGTCATCAAATCGACCGTAGAAACCGTGTGCGTAGTCAACGGACGCCTGAGTGACAGCGCCCTCTTCAATGAAATCTTTGCTCCCTACCTGAACCAATGAACGAAAAAGAACTCCTCTGCCGCATGGCCCTTCCCCTTCTGCCCGGCATCGGTCTGGTAGGAGCCCGCCACCTGATTCAGGCTGCCGGAAGTGCGACCATGCTTTTCGAACACGCCCGCGAGCTGCCGGCTCTTCTTCCCGGAGTCACTCCGAAAGTAGCCACCGCCTTTCAGCATACGGAAGTATTCCGTCTGTGCGAAGCCGAGCTCTCGTTTGCCCAGAAGCACCAGATTCAGTGCCTGACCGAAGACGACGAAGCCTACCCTTCCCGCCTCCGCGAATGTCCCGATGGCCCGCTCGTGTTGTTCTACAAAGGCTCGGCCAACCTGAACAGCCGTCACATCCTGAGCATCGTAGGCACACGCAATGCCACCGACTACGGCAAAGGCCTCTGCCAGCGTTTCATGCAGGAACTCAGCACCCTGATTCCCGACGTGCTGATAGTGAGCGGGCTGGCTTACGGCATCGACATCCATGCCCACCGTGAGGCACTGACCCACGGATTCGACACCGTGGGCGTACTGGCTCACGGTCTGGACCGCATCTACCCAGCTGTACACCGCCGCACCGCCACCGAGATGCTGACACAGGGCGGACTGCTCACCGAGTTCATGAGCGGCACCAACCCCGACCGGCAAAACTTCGTGAAGCGAAACCGCATCGTAGCCGGCATCAGCGACGCCACCCTCGTGGTAGAGTCCGGCCCCAAAGGTGGCTCCCTCATTACCGCCGAGATAGCCGAAAGCTACCAGCGCGACTGCTTCGCCTTTCCGGGCCGCGTAGGCGACACCTACTCCACCGGCTGCAACCTGCTGATACAAAAAAACCGCGCTGCCTTGATACAGGGCGCGGAAGATGTGGTAAAAGCCATGAACTGGGACCATATGCCCATTTCCCCTCAGGTAGTCCAGCGCCAGCTGTTCCCGGAGCTGACACCCGAAGAAGAACAAGTCATCACCCATTTACAGAAACATCCCGACGGGATACAAATCAATACGTTGGTAGTGGAAAGCAACATCGCCATCAACCGCATGACCAGCCTGCTGTTCAACTTAGAGATGAAAGGCGTGGTCCGTGCACTGGCAGGAGGAGTTTACAAAATGGCATAAAAAATGGGAGAACGCTTTCTCCCAACCTTGTTAACCTTAAATCTAATACTATGAAAAAAATCACGTGACAAATGTAAGAATAACACTTATTCTGTGCAAATATTCAACCCTTGATTTTCAGCTTCTTAAAAGTTTTTAAAAGACAAAAAGAATTCGCCCCGAAACAGCGTGTGCTTCGGGGCGAATCGTTATCTGTCTGTAAAGAGAATTAGTCTTTCAGTTTTGCTTTGATGAAGTCGCGGTTCAAACGAGCGATGTTGCTGATTGAAACGCATTTCGGACATTCTGCTTCACAAGCACGAGTGTTGGTACAGTTACCGAAGCCCAGTTCGTCCATCTTGGCAATCATAGCCTTTGCACGACGCAATGCTTCCGGTTTTCCCTGAGGCAACAGGTTCAACTGGCTTACCTTAGCAGAAACGAACAGCATGGCTGAACCGTTCTTACAAGCAGCTACACAAGCACCACAACCTATACAAGAAGCAGCATCCATTGCTTCGTCAGCTACCGGTTTCGGGATCAGAATAGCATTGGCATCCTGAGGAGCACCTGTACGTACGCTGATGAAACCACCTGCCTGCATAATCTTGTCGTAAGCAGTACGGTCTACCATCAAGTCCTTGATAACCGGGAATCCGGCTGAACGCCACGGTTCTACAGTGATTACATCACCGTCTTGAAACGACGCATGTAGATCTGGCAGGTAGTAGCACCTGTAGCAGGTCCGTGCGGATGTCCGTTGATGTACAAAGAACACATACCGCAGATACCTTCACGACAGTCGTGGTCGAACACTACCGGTTCTTTTCCGTCTTCAATCAACTGTTCATTCAAGATATCCAGCATTTCCAGGAAGGAAGTATCGCCCGGAATGTCCTTCATCTGGAATGTATCGAAATGACCTTTTTCCTTAGGTCCGTTCTGACGCCAAACTTTCAGCGTAAATGATATATTTTTATCCATTTTACTTAGATTCTTTAATTGTTTAACTTCACTGATTAGCTCTTGTAGTTACGAGTCTGTACCTTGATAGCTTCGTAAACCAGCGGTTCTTTGTACAATACCGGAGCCTTGTCGTCGCTTCCCTGGTATTCCCAGCAAGCTACATAGAAGAAGTTTTCGTCATCACGTTTTGCTTCACCTTCTTCTGTCTGGTATTCTTCACGGAAGTGACCACCGCAAGATTCGTTACGGTTCAATGCATCGTAAGCAATCAGCTCGCCCATTGTGATGAAGTCGTTCAGACGGAAAGCCTTATCCAGCTCTACGTTCAAACCTTCCTTAGAACCCGGGATGAACAGTTCTGTTTCGAATTCCTTACGGATGTCTTTCAGCTTAGCCAGACCGGTCTTCAAACCTTCAGCTGTACGGCCCATACCTACATATTCCCACATTACGCGACCCAGTTCCTTGTGGATAGAGTCTACAGACTTCTTACCCTTGATGTTCATCAGGTGGTCAATCTTGTCCTGAACAGCCTTTTCTGCTTCTGCAAATTCAGGCAGGTCAGTAGAGAAGCGAGGAACAGTAATCTGGTCGGCCAGGTAGTTCTGGATAGTGTAAGGCAATACGAAGTATCCGTCGGCCAGACCCTGCATCAATGCAGAAGCACCCAGACGGTTAGCTCCGTGGTCAGAGAAGTTACATTCACCGATAGCGAACAGACCCTTGATAGAAGTCTGGAGTTCGTAGTCTACCCAGATACCACCCATTGTGTAGTGGATAGCCGGATAAATCATCATCGGGTTATAGTATTTCACACCGTTGATTTCGCGAGCCAGTTCGCCCGGATTTACGTCGGTGATTTCTTCGTACATATCGAACAAGTTACCGTAACGCTGGCGAACTACGTCCAAGCCCAGACGTTCGATACTTTCAGAGAAGTCAAGGAATACGGCCAGACCAGTGTTGTTTACACCGAAACCGTGGTCGCAACGTTCTTTAGCGGCACGTGAAGCCACGTCACGCGGAACCAGGTTACCGAATGCCGGATAACGGCGTTCCAGGTAGTAGTCACGGTCTTCTTCAGGAATATCGCTACCTTTCTTTGTTCCAGCCTGCAATGCTTTGGCATCTTCCAGTTTCTTCGGAACCCAGATACGACCGTCGTTACGCAGAGATTCTGACATCAAAGTCAGCTTAGACTGCTTGTCACCGTGTACCGGAATACAAGTCGGGTGAATCTGTACGTAAGCCGGGTTAGCGAACATAGCTCCCTTACGGTAGCAAGACATGGCAGCTGTTACGTTACATGCCATGGCGTTAGTTGACAGGAAGTAAGTGTTTCCGTAACCACCGGTTGCGATAACTACTGCGTGAGCAGCGAAGCGTTCCAACTTACCGGTTACCAGGTTCTTAGCGATGATACCGCGTGCACGACCGTCAACCAATACTACGTCGAGCATTTCGTAACGAGTGTACAGTTTTACAGTACCGGCACCTACCTGACGGCTCAATGCAGAGTAAGCACCCAGCAACAGCTGCTGACCTGTCTGACCTTTAGCGTAGAATGTACGAGATACCTGTGCACCACCGAATGAACGGTTAGCCAGTGTACCACCGTATTCACGAGCGAAAGGAACACCCTGTGCCACGCACTGGTCGATGATGTTGTTTGATACTTCAGCCAGACGGTAAACGTTAGCTTCACGAGCACGGTAATCACCACCTTTCACTGTATCGTAGAACAGACGATAGATAGAGTCACCGTCGTTCTGGTAGTTCTTGGCAGCGTTGATACCACCCTGTGCAGCGATAGAGTGTGCACGGCGAGGAGAGTCCTGGATACAGAAGTTGAACACACGGAATCCCATTTCACCCAGAGAAGCAGCTGCAGAAGCACCTGCCAGACCTGTACCTACACGATGATGTCCAGACGACGTTTGTTAGCCGGGTTCACCAGTTTCTGGTGAGCTTTATAATTGGTCCATTTCTCAGCTATCGGGCCTTCAGGAATCTTAGAATCGATTATCTTAGTCATAATGTTTTTTCAATTTAATCAGTTACACTTAAATTAGCAAGCACCGCAACCCATCATGTTTTTCAGGAAGAACACAACGGCTACCAGCATGAAGCCAAGTACGATGATGGTAGAATAGATGTTAGAGATGCATTTCCAACGGTTAATCCAGATGGTGTTGTTCCAACCCAAAGTCTGCATAGAGCTCCAGAATCCGTGAGTCAGGTGGAACCACAAGGCAATCAGCCAGATGATATACAACACGAAGAACACCGGATTAGAGAATGTCTGCATGATGTAGCCGTAACCGTCGGCTGCATGAAGACCACCCATCATCGGGTTGCCGATGATTTCAGCGAACTGCATTTTGTACCAGAAGTTTACGAAGTGAAGAGCCAGACCCAGGATTACAATGATACCCAGTACCAGCATGTTCTGAGATGCCATTCCACGTTTTTCGGTTTTGCTGTCACTGCATAGCGTTCGTGACCGCGAGCTGCACGGTTCTGCATCGTCAGCCAGAAAGCGTAGATGATGTGAATTACAAACAG
>ENA-OPYS01000156-OPYS01000156.1-human-gut-metagenome-genome-assembly--contig:-NODE-156-length-10354-cov-0.862716_pt1 | contig 10354 bp, 9 predicted proteins | sample MGYA00242635_ERZ504478 | MGnify/ENA primary metagenome ERZ504478 (study PRJEB26092, sample SAMD00036246) | human gut metagenome | host: Homo sapiens | study: EMG produced TPA metagenomics assembly of... | reverse complement strand
GCATTTTACAGTCAATATACCCTTGGGGGCCTTACCGTTTGTAACATTAGTTTTTACTACTTTCGGAGCTGTCGCAGCAGAACGAGTATAATTCTTGTCATAACGCAAGAAAGTATATGCTTTTACATCACCTGGAACTTTCGCTACGGTAGGATTTACATGATAATCAGCTACCAAGTCCGGAATCATTGTAGTTGCTTCACCTACAACAGGAGCATCCTTATCATAATTTCCATCTGCATCTACTTTAGCTACTGTCAAGGTTTTATAATTAAGACCAATAGCTTCCATTGCTTCAATACCCTGATAATAGAATGCAGGTTGGAATACTAACGCCTTCAAATCAGCAACCAAAGAGAATGTAGCAGATTTTCCATCTAGTTCAATGACATAGCCAATCACCTCACCAGTTTCTTCATCTTTCACTTCTGTAATAGAACCAACGCTTTGAGGTTTCTCTACACCTGAGATTTTTACATCTCCATAATACAGATAGCCATTGTTCCACTTCAACAAAGTAGGATCAAATGCCGCAGGAGCATCAGTTGTAGGCAGGGGTGCTTCAGAAACGACCTTGTCACCATCTAACAACTGTATCTTACCATCTACAACTTTCAAAGAGTAAGTGGGAAGTTCAGCAGGCATCGGAAGTTGGAAAGTTTCACCGTTACCGCCGGTAACAGTCAACTTACCTGTTGCCGCATCATACTTGACAGCTGTGACATATTTTCCAGCTGCGGCCTGTAATTCAGACAAATCTTTAGTCAGCTTGTCCACTTTCTCGTTCAAGCTGTCGATGTCATCATCATAGTCCTTACAAGACACAAATGTTCCTGTTGACGAAACCATCAAGGCTCCGAACAGGATTGCACTTAAAAACTTTTTGTTCATAATAGAAAAACTTTAAATTTATAAATTTAAAAAACTAAAATTGGTTATACATATTTGGTTCATTATAAATAGCTTAGCTAATTTACTGTCTGCAAATGATGCCTCCTTCTTTCTTGAGTCTGATATGACAAAGGTGATACCCCGACAATACGGCTGAAAGCAGAGTAGAAAGCACTTTTCGAAGCAAAGCCACAACTGCAAGGCAGCTCAGTCAGCGCACAACGTCGGGAACAAAGAAGTTCTTTGGCATATTCCACACGATACGTGTTCACAAGTTCCTTCAAATTACAACCGAAGTATTTGTTCACCACATTGCTCAGATAGGTCTGGTTTGTTTCAAGCAAATCGCTCAGTTTTTTCAGCGAAAGCGAAGTGTCAAGGAATATCTGACGTATCTCAAGCTGGTACAATATACCTTTATATATATTACAATCCACCTTGCGAATGTCTGTTTCCTTTCCGGCAAACTCCTCTTTCCATTGCCGCTCGGCAGCCTTGAAAAGCAAAGTCTTCTGTCGCTCGGAAGTAGCGGTCGTGCGTTTACGTCTCAGAAATAGATATTCCATCTGCTTTATATTGTTTTCATTTAATTATACCGCTTCAAAGACCAGATATATTCCATATATAAAAAGGTCTTAAAAACGACATTTTTGTAGATCTCTTGATAAGAGATCTACAAAAGGTATTAACACACATTATATCAACATATTACAGAGCTGTTGAAACGAAATAAAGAAGAATATAAATAAATGAGAGAACTATTTTTTTATATAAATTCCTATTTTTTTTACCAAAAATGTATTAGTTCTCAAAACTTTGCTTATTTTTGCACAGAAAATGTATATCTCTTGGTAAGAGATATACAAATAAGTATATATAAAAGAAGGAAACAATCAATTGTTAATCAATTGATTACTATCACAAAAAAGAGATTCTCTCCTTAAAAAGAATTCACCGAAATAATTTGAACAAAACTCTTTGAACGGAAATCGGTCAACAAGTTTCAAGCATCAAGCCAACTTAATCACTTTACGAAGTCAATTTCTCCAGAAAAGAACTTAAAGAAACATTATTTCCTGAGCCGATAAACCGGTAACTTGGGCAATTTACATCAAATGCAATACCGACCTGTTTCATTTTTAGCATTCTTCCTTACGACCTGTTTCAAATCCTTCCTAAAGACCTGTTTCGAGTCCCTCTTTAAGGTCCTCCTCACGTCCTTTCTTCAATTGGGTAGACATTACGCTATACCAATCACGGAAGCTCTTCAAATTTTCCCAATGTTCACCAAACTCCCTAGAGGTGAATTTCGCAATCTCGGCAGCCTCGAAAAAACGGTCGAATACACGGCTCTGCAACGCACACAGACGCTCAAGAAGGGAAGATAGATTACGCAGAACGAACAGGCATTTGTCAAACATGCCCTCCATCTTATCTTCCTTTCTTGTTGAACTTCAGGATTTCAAGAAGCAAGGACTTAAAGATAAAGAAAAAATCCTTAAGAGAAAAAGGATTTAGCATAAGTATAAACACAAATAAAGTTGCTTTGAACCATACATCAAAGCAACTTTCATAAAAGCCGGAACGAATGAAAACATTCCTTATTTTTTTCTCTTCTTCGACAGAAGACAGTGGCGTACTGTTCTCTTTATAAGCAGCAAATCCTTTCACCTTTGTCCGTTCCTTATTAACACTTTCCGAAGCGGCACTACCCAGTTGCTGCAAATTTTGCTTGATAGCATCGTGAGTAACAAAGAAATGATCGAGCATAGCTTTCAGATATTCGTCCAATTGGCCTTCTTTGGGAGTAAAGACCGTATGACATTTGGAATGAAGCCCCACGTTTTTCTCATCCTCATCCGCCGTAAAGACAGTGGTCACCAACGAATCCACATTGACCAGATTGACAATCTCTTTTAAGTAAGGTAAAGCCGGATTATCCATACTGATAGACGCCCACCACGGATTCCATATCATGATGAACCGGGCCTCATCTTCCACCGCAATATAAAAAATCATCACCTTGATATTTAAAGACAATATGTCCTTCCTCATTGGTTTCCGGCTGACAGCCTATCTTTTTGAGCACAGCTATAACCAGCTCTTCCGTACCGATATCCTCCAAGTCTTCCTTTGTCATACGGTCCAAACGGTCTCTACGTTTTTTACGCTCATGACGGATGCGAAGAACTAAAAATGCAAGCGGCCACAATGCCAATGCAATAACAGCGATTAGAATGGTGAGGTCGGTCATATCTGTTTGCGATTTAAGGGTTCAACATCAAAATACAGATAGTTGCTACACTATGCTAAACAAATATAGCAATTATAATCTTAAAAACATCTATTTCCATCGATTTATTTCAAGTGTTTCTTTATCCAAAGCAAATGCCCGTATTCTGTGTCTTCAGAAGTCCAGTGCTCGTTGACTGGAGTAATCAACGCCTCTTTCGGACAGTTCAGTACATTATAGACAATGTAACTGGTAGTAGGAGGACAAGTATTGTCATTGAATCCCCATGTCATATAAACAGGAACAGTAATCTGTTTGGCAAAATTCACCACATCATAATATGCAAGGGTCTTCATCTTGGCAGGTGTATCCATATCTACCGTATTCTTAAAAAGATGAGGATATCCCCCGGCACGACCGGCTTTGTAACCTGCCATATCACTTAAAGCGGGATGGTTTGCCACACATGCCGTAACACGCTTGTCAAGTCCTGCCGTAATCAAAGCCAAAGCTCCCCCTTGGCTCCCCCCTTGCACAATAACATTTTTACCATCCCATTCAGGTAATGAAGTCAGCAAATCAATGCTGCGGACACAAGCCAGATAAACCCGTTTCATATAATAATTTTCACGGCTATCCAAGCCGTTTACCAAATAACCGTTTTCCCGACTACTGAAAGCGCGACTTATTTCGCCGAAAGTGTCTCATCCAGCTCCGGATTCAAGCCGTGGATTTCTATCTCAAAGCGGATACAGCCTTCTTCCGCATAATATTTATGCCGCATAGGCCCTTTGATCGTCTTGATACCGGCCCCTGGAGGACACAGTACTACCGGATACTTTCCTTCCGCCTTAGGATAGAACAGATAACCATAAATACACTGGTTCTGCTTATTCAGCTGAAGTCTGATCAAGTAACAGTCTATTTTGTCCGTAGAATATTTCTCTACGTACTCTTTGGTATAAGTCAGAGGGAACCGGGCTGCTTCCGCCTTAGTCTTATTCCAGAATTCATTAAAATCAGAAGGCAACTGGGTATAGGGTTGAAGCTTCTCAGGAGAGAAGCCGACTTTGATATGGTGGGAATAAGTTTTACCTCCTAGTTTAGCCGTCAGACGACAATCACGAAAACCGGGCTCTTTCATTGTTCCCATAGAAATAACCGCTTTTCCATTCTTCAGTTTTACAGTTCCCTTGGTATCCGAGGCATCATGTCGCCTCCCAGCTCATATAAAACCTCCACACCATCTTGCGGAACACCATATTTTATAGAACTGAACCTCAATCTTCGCTTTCTCGCCTGTCTTGTACAACCAGTCGGCATGACCGGGTACAGTTACCCAAAGCACATCACTCCGATAAGGATAATTTTCGGCCGCTACTGAAAGAACGAACAAGACAGCCCCAATAAGCATGCTTAAAAATCTGTTTTTCATTGTAATTCTATTTAATGGTTCTAAAAATCAGTATTAAATCTGCGTAACTCCGCACGCAAGGCACGAGCTCTCCCTCCTGTCATACTATCCAGCAATTCCCAAAAACGAGGACCGTGATTCATTTCCTTGGTATGAGACAATTCGTGTAACAGTACATAGTCCATCAAATGGGGAGGCAACAACATCAAATAACAGGAAAGATTGATACTGCCTGTCCCCGAACAACTTCCCCATCTTCCCTTGCTGCCGGTAATCTTCACACGTTTAAATGGCAAATGATACTGTTCGGACAAGGCAGATAAAAGAGGTGGCAGATACTCTTGTGCATTTTTCTTCATGGCACGGATGATGGCATTACGTACCAGCTTTGTACTCAGGTAAAGAAAAATCCACATTCCGCGGACAGATAATCTTGACTCCCTCCTCGGTAAAACGTACGGAAAAGCAAGTAAAGTTACCTTGCTCCAGCCATAAACGGAAACAGGGAGTGTGAATACGAAAATTTAGATCAATCGGTTTCTTGCTCACTTTCCTCCAGTCCTCCAACAGACGTTGCCTGTATTGCTCCACCACCTCCAGCACTTTGCTGCTTAAACTATAAGGAGGAACAGTAACATGCAGTCCATCGGGCTTTACCCGCATAGTAACATTACGCGCCAGCTTGTGTGTACGCACTATAATACGGTCAAAATCTTTATCCGGAAGTACTCTTTTAGTTGCCATACGGATACAAAGATACAGCTTTCCAATAAAAAAAGGCAGAGATTTGCAACTTTCCAGGAATCTTCACCGTCTAATTAACAGAAACCAATTAAATATATATATTACCATGAGAACAAAAACTATTTATTTTTTCAGTCTTTTTCTGACAATCACAATGATGACAGGCTGTTTCCACATATCATCAGGCCCGAAACCCAGCAAGAGTAAAATGACCAAAAAATATAGCGTAACTCCTTTCAATAAGATAGAGAACAAAGCACCTGCCAACATTGTCTTTACTCAAGGGAATGTGACCAAAGTAGAAGCCGACGGTCCGGATAATTACATCCCCCAACTCATTGTCATGGTCAAAGACAGTACGCTGAGTATCAGTATGGATAAAGACAAATTCAAAAACTTCAAGAGTTCAAAAATCAATATCTCAATTACCAGTCCGGTCTTATGTAGTATCAAGCAAAGAGGTGTAGGAAGTATTTATCTGAAAGACAGCGTGAAAGTAACAGATCTTTCTATCAGTGCCGAAGGTGTGGGGAGTATTGAAGCAAATGCATTAATGGCACGTTGCATCAAAGTATCCCAAGAAGGAGTAGGCAGTATCAATTTAAAGGGACAGGCCGGTCATGCGACATATTATTTGGAAGGAGTAGGCAGCCTGAAAGCAAAAGACATGATTGTTTCTGATGTGGTAGTTGAACAAAACGGTGTGGGAAGTGTTTCTTGTTATGCATCCGGGACGATAAATATCAGTGCCCAGGGAGTAGGAAGTGTAAACTACTACGGTGACCCTCGGGTTACCGGACTAAAAAAATCCGGAATCGGAAGCGTTAAGAGCAAATAACTCATTTCATAACTCTCTCTTTACATTAAATTATCTACCAAGCAAAAAAGGATTACTGCTCACGCGGTAATCCTTTTTTAAAATTATTTAGTTAGTTAATTTAAAATTTGAGAGAATTGAAACTTCACAGCCTCGAATTAAAAAGTTGTTTTAATAAGCACTAACTATCATATTTATATAAAAGCAAATGAAAATGTTCTAATTTGTTTTCCCTGTCCTGTACCGGTATCATCAGCGGTAATCTTTGTCACCGTATCTGTAGGCAATACAGGTTCGTATGCCACTTGGGGATCGGTAGTAGAATCCTGATACTCATCGTGTACCGATACCGTATCACTATCACCGCCTTCCATAGCGTGTTGCATCACTGTACCCATAAGAAACAACACGGCAATCATTGCAGCCGCTTTAAACAGAGGCATAAAGCGCGTACGCATAGTCAGACGTTGCGCTTTTACCACCGGTCTTTCTATCCGGGTCAGGATTCTGGTATCAAAATCATCGCCCAAACCTTTCTCCTTCTCCACATCCTGATAAGCAAACAACTGCTTGTAACGGAGTAAATGAGCAGGCACTTCCTTCTGACGAAAGAATGAACGTAGTATTTGCTCTTCTTCCAATGAAGTTTCGCAATTCCAATAACGTTCCAAAAGCTGTTCAATATATTTATAATCCATAATCCTCTATTTCTAGTGTATCTTTGTTTTATCTTCTGCCGGGCACGGAAAAGGGTTACTTTCACCTGTTCTTCCGTAATCTGCAGAATATCTGCAATCTCTTTATAACTCTTTCCTTCCACATCCCTCAACTGCATAGTTGTACGCTGTCTTTCGGGAAGCTCATTGACCAGACGGTGAACCAACTGTATTTGTTCGTTCTGCGCCAACCGGTCATAAGGCGTCAATGTATCAGGCATCTCCCGCACTTCAGAGGTCAGTTGCAAATTCTGCGCTTCCATCTTCTGGCTGCGGTCAATTGCCAAGTTACGAGCAATGGTCAGGCAATATGCTCGATGGATTCAAACTGCGGCCATTCATCCCGCTTGTTCCATACCCTGATCATCGTATCCTGCACCACATCCTCCGCTTCAGCACTATTCAGCGTAATACGAAGCGCCAACCTGTAGAGCTTGTCTTTCAGGGGCAGAATATCGTTTCGGAAACTGATCTCTCGCATTGCTCTGTAATAATGACGGGTGAGTTACACTAAAGTTACACTCACCCGCCTGTTTTTTTGAATTTATTTTTTGATTACGGTTCCACTTCCTTCATTAATGGCTGATGCTAAGGTTATTACCACCTGACTGACTCCTGCATCAATGGCAGAAAAAGAATTTTCCAGCTTGGGAATCATTCCCTCCTTGAATAATGCCTTGCGCTACAAATTCTTTAAACTCTTCAGGAGTAATGACAGGAATTACACTGTCATCATCATTTTCGTCACGCAATACGCCCTTTTTCTCAAAGCAATAAACCAATGTCACATCAAACAAGGACGCCAATGCTTTGGCGGTTTCTCCGGCAATGGTATCAGCATTGGTATTCAGCATGCTTCCTTTACCGTCATGGGTCAATGGAGCCATAACAGGCACAATGCCCTGACGGATCAATGTCGCCAGGAAACCGGCATTTACTTTCTCCACATCACCAACAAAGCCATAGTCCACGTCTTTTACCGGACGCTTTACCGAACGGATCACATTCATATCGGCTCCGGTCAGTCCAATGGCATTCACACCTTTTGCCTGAGGCCGGCTACAATATTCTTGTTCACCAGTCCGCCATATACCATGGTTACCACTTTCAGCGTTTCTGCATCCGTAATGCGGCGGCCATTCACCATCTTGCTTTCAATCCCTAGTTGTGCCGCCAGTCTGGTAGCAGAGCGCCCGCCACCGTGTACCAACAACTTATAACCTTCTATAGCAGAGAAATCAGCCAACAACTGATTAAGTGTAGACTCTTCCTCTACAATTTTTCCACCTACTTTTATGATAGTCAGTTTCTCTTTCATGCTATTATTCCAAATAAGTATATCCGTACAACCCGGAACGATAATTAGAGAGGAATTCTTTTCCTTCCTCTACAGAAATTCTTCCTTCCTTCACTGATTTGGTCACCCAGGTTTCCAGTGTACGCACCAGTTTCTTCGGGTTATATTGTACATAATCCAAAACCTCGGCCACCGTTTCACCATCAATTACCTGATCAATAGAATACCCTTTGTCATCCACCGTAACATGCACCGCATTGGTATCTCCAAACAAATTGTGCATATCACCCAGAATCTCCTGATAAGCACCAACCAAAAATACACCTATATAATAAGCGTCTTTTCCCTTCAACGAATGTACCGGCAGGTCATGCGATACATAACGGGTAGAGATAAAATTGGCAATCTTTCCATCCGAATCACAAGTGATATCCTGCAAGGTAGCATTTCTGTCGGGCTTCTCATCCAGACGCTGGATAGGCATGATAGGGAATATCTGATCTATCGCCCACGAGTCCGGCAACGACTGGAACAACGAGAAATTACAAAAATATTTATCAGCCAGCAGTTTGTCCAGTTTGCGGAACTCATCGGGCGCATGTTTCAGCCCCGAAGCAATCTGATTGATCTCACGGGTCACCGACCAGTACAGACGCTCTATCTGGGCACGGGTCTTCAAATCCACAATACCGTGGCTGAATAAATCAAGTGCTTCCTCACGTATCTGCTGTGCATCGTGCCAAGCCTCCACCATACGGCTCTGATTCAGATTATCCCAAATCTCATAAAGTTCATGTACCAGTTCATGATCATTTTCACCCACTTCGAAATCCTCATCCATTTCGGGCAGAGTCGCCGTTTCCAGCACCTCGAAAATCAGCACGGAGTGATGGGCGGTCAGTGAACGTCCGCTTTCGGTAATAATATTCGGATGAGGAATTCCATTCTTGTCACTGGCATCCACCAGCGTAGAGATAGAGTCATTCACATACTCCTGAATAGAGTAGTTCACACTGCTTTCACTATTGGCAGAACGAGTTCCGTCGTAATCCACACCCAAACCGCCGCCGATATCCACAAATTCCACATTAAATCCCATCACATGCAACTGCACATAGAATTGCGATGCCTCACGCAGAGCTGTCTTGATACGGCGTATTTTAGTCACCTGGCTGCCTATATGAAAATGAATCAGTTTCAGACAGTCCTTCATGTCTTTCTTTTCCAGAAAATCAAGCGCTTCCAGCAATTCACTGGATGTCAAGCCAAACTTACTGGCATCTCCTCCGCTATCTTCCCATTTACCACTTCCCGAAGAAGCCAGCTTAATGCGGATACCTATGTTAGGACGCACATTCAGCTGCTTTGCCATTTTGGCTATCAGGCGTAATTCATTCATTTTCTCCACCACCAAGAAAATACGTTTCCCCATCTTCTGTGCCAGCAGAGCCAGCTCGATATAACTTTCGTCCTTATATCCGTTGCAGATAATCAATGAATCCGAATCTGTATTCACAGCTATCACCGCATGAAGTTCAGGTTTGGAACCGGCTTCCAGTCCCAAATTGAATTTCTTTCCATGACTGATGATTTCTTCCACTACAGGACGCATCTGATTTACCTTGATAGGATAAATGATAAAATTCTGGGCCTTATACCCATACTCATCAGATGCCTGCTTAAAGCAGTTCGCGATTTTTTCAATACGATTATCCAGAATATCCGGAAAACGGACCAGCATAGGAGCTGCCACATCCCGCAATTGCAACTCATCGACCAACTCTTTCAAGTCGACCTCAACGCCGTCCTTACGAGGAGTTACCACTACATGACCTTTGTCATTGATACCAAAGTACGAAGTTCCCCACCCTGTTATGTTGTAGAGTTCTTCCGAATCTTCAATACGCCATTTTCTCATTTCTTCTTCTGTACAAAGAGTGTGTATTTTACTATATATAATTATTTATTCAATTTCTTTCTCAAGCTGTCAACAGAGGCTTGAATTTGTCTTTTATCCTCCAGCTCATCAGCCTTAAACAGATGTTTCGCCTTTGAATAAAACGGATGTCTTTTCTGTAACGCCTCACAGATAAAATCCATCAGTTCCTCATCACTTTTATTTGCTAACAATGGACGTTGCTGCTTGGCCACTCTCAGACGGCGGAACAATACGGCAGGTTCCACATCCAGAAACACCGTATCACCGCAATCATTCATATACTCCATGTTATCAAAAAAACAA
>ENA-OPYS01000155-OPYS01000155.1-human-gut-metagenome-genome-assembly--contig:-NODE-155-length-10356-cov-1.304917_pt1 | contig 10356 bp, 16 predicted proteins | sample MGYA00242635_ERZ504478 | MGnify/ENA primary metagenome ERZ504478 (study PRJEB26092, sample SAMD00036246) | human gut metagenome | host: Homo sapiens | study: EMG produced TPA metagenomics assembly of... | reverse complement strand
ATTCCATTTATAGCTACCTCCCCGATGCCCCGCCGCCACCCGTCTCCATTTATACCTATCAGTTTCCTCCTTTTTATCTTATTCCTTATCCGGTCCATTCCTGTCCTCGCCGGTTGGTTTTCCAGACGCGAAGGTGGACTGCCGCGCTTGATTCCATCGCTTTGAAGTGCATTTTTATAAAATTCTTCCTTCTGCGAAAGAGTAATTTTCCAAAAAAAGCGTTGGAAGTAGCTTGTTCGTCAGTCCTGTAAAGCATCTGTAAATCCCAAGCGGTTCAGACAGAATATAGAACCGAACAGAGGGAAGAAAAATAAATCATTAAAATTTCACGACAATGGACAACATCAAAGAAAGCAAAGAGTACAAACTTGCCAAAGAATAGGAAATGGCAGTGAATAGTTTTAGTTTCAATCCCAAGCGTTTTGCAGCCGCTATACCTGATATGCACCCCACACTGCAACAGAGCCTCTATAGGTTGTTTAAGGAGTGCATCATTGTGATGGCAGACGAGACACGTCTCTATGATGACCGCAATCGTGCATCACATGAAGAAGCAAAGTGTCTTATGGAATACCTCAAGACAAACGGAAAGCATATCCCATTAAAATAATAAAATAACAAGCGTATGAAAACACAAGAAGTACAATTTGGCGGCAATAACTATCCTTGCCGTGTGGTGGAATCCAACGAGGGTGAAGAACTCCTTATCGGCTCGACTACCTTGCTCGATGCCCTTCAGCCCGGTAGTTTCAACGATGAAAATGAAGGCTTCGCAAGCAAGGAAGCCGAAAGAATCTATAACGAGGTTTTCTTCTTTACCGATATGGCAAACTTACGACTTACAGACGTAGAACTGGTTGCCGAACTGAAAAAGGACAACCCGGAATGGTTCGAATAAAAAAACAATAATCATCTTAAAAATAGCACAGTTATGGAAAAAGAGTATGTAATGCAAATAGCACAGACCATTAAAGAGCAGTTAATAGGACTTACCCCTATGCCCGTCCTCATGTCATGGGGTATCTCAGAGTTTGCAGCCACCATCTTCAAAGAGCTGCCTGCACTTCGTATCAAAGTAAACGGACTGTTACACGCCGGATACGTTATTATTGCACTTAATGGGTCAGATTATTATGAGGTATATCTGTTGAAAGACAAAGATGTAGAGTGTGTCAATGAAGAAGTTTGTTTCAACGAGTTAGGGGATGTCATTGACAGGGCAATTGAATGCGGTACTGACAAAGAGGAATACGAAAAAATTTGCCATCAGCAACTCACCAAATTATTAAGTGGGCAGTTCTCCTGATAAACCGGAAGAAGATTATAGTAAAGTAAACCGTCAGTACGATTGTACTGGCGGTTTTTGTTCTTCTTATATCAGACAGCCGGATTTTTATTTCGCGTTACGCTTGTTCTGAACGTCCTTTATCATCTCTTTCACATCTTGTCCTACTTGTACGAAGTTTTTGTATAGGATGCGTTCCCGTTCCTCTCTCGACTTGAAGGTGTAGAACTTCGGCAGCGGCACATACGCCGCTTCCTCTTTCTTGATTGCTGCCATATCAAAATCTGTTTTACAGAAGAACTTTGTAGTCTTGAATTCTTCCGATTCTTGAATATTCATTGAACCGCCCATACCTGTTTTCGTCTTCACAAAATCCCGTGCCGTCTGACCGCATATCCATCCGGTTGCCATATCCGAGATTTTCGAGGCAGGCACAAGGTTATCCATATTTTCATTGAGATTGATACTTGTTTTGTCCCGGTCAATGGTCACGCCTTTTTTGACCTGTACCACCTTGCCGAAGATGTCATTGGACAACCATTCCAGCGTTTCTTTGGCACGTGCCGAGCCGCTTACCACATTGCCTACCGTCGTAATGATTTTTTGCATACCTACCTTACCATAATCGGCTTCCAGTTGCGGTAGTTCCTGAAAGCCGAGCGTTACACTCACCTTATTGCTTCGCGCCGTACCTATCAGACGGTCTATTTTGTGAAAGTAGAGTGTCGGTAACTCGTCCACTATAATACTCACAGGAATATTTTTCCCCTGCCCGGTATTCACACGGGTAACGAGGCGGTTTAGGATAAGAGCGTTCAATGCGCCGATGATGGACTCCATTTCCGGGTCATTTGCAATCAGCAGGTAACTCGGATTCTTCGGGTCACTCACCTTCAGGTCGAAGTCATCGCCATCCCGGTGGAATATCCAGTAGCTCTCTTTGGTTGCCAGACGCGAGGTATAAACACGTAACGTGCCAATCATACCCTCCAGTTGCTCCATTGCCTTATTTTTGAAAGCTGTCTGGAACGGGCCAAGTAGCGGAGCAACCTCATTGTCAGTTTCCAGTACCTCGAAAATCGTCTGATAACTTTCATTCAAGAATGACAGAATATGTGGCATGTCCGAATACTTTCCCAGCCAGTAGGCAGGTTCCACGATATTGCCGCCTTCACGGTCACGCACGATACCTGTCGGTTTCCAGAATTTGGTTTGCGGATCTTGCTGTCTTTCCGCATATAGAGGCTTGCCGTTGGCATCGTAGGGTTCACGCTCATAATTCACGAAGAAGTATATACAGGCGGCAAGGAAGTTTACCGCCGAGGTTTGGAAGAATTGGTCGCTTCCGCCGCCGCCCTCTTTCTTACCCTTTTGTAGCTTTCCAATAATGTTTCCGCCGTTTCGCTGGCCGCCGCGAGGTTGTTGATGTACTTTGCCTGAATTGGATTCACCCGACGGCTGTACTCCACATCCACAAAATTAATCATGTTGAACTTACACCCTTTGGGTACTCTGCCCAGTTTCTCGTTCCTCTTGTAATGGTAGTAGAGCTTGGTCGCCAATGTCGGAAACTTGTAGTCATACACCACCATGGCGAAACCTTTGGCCGAATGCTGTCGGATAAACGGCTCTATGATACTGAGGTCTTGCCCGACCCCGGTGTTCCAACTACCCATGTTCCTCTGAAGCAGTTGCTTACAGAAATCCATCCCTTACGGAATTTACCCTTATAGTAGTACCGCATAGGGATATTTACGCTGTATTCATTCTCGACTTTTTCCTCACATTGTTCAAAACTTTCATTCTCGAAGTTGAAACGGTCTTTCATCAGTCCCTCCTTGATGAACTTTGAAATGTTGTCTAATGCAATATGTACCAGTACTACGCCAGCGATGGAGGCAATCATATAGAGAATGATATTCAAAGGTAAGGTATAAAGCCTTGTTCCCATCGTATGGCCGAACATCCATACGGAGATTACGAGCAGCAACAACCCACTCGTCAATGGATACACCACCTGCCGGCGTGCGTTGAACTCCAGATGCTTCTTGTTCCGCGTTCCGACACAAGTGATGCAGATAAGCAGTACCGTCGCAATTTTGCTGTACACAAGATTGCCGTCGTGGTAAATCACCCATTGTTTGATGCGTCCGTGAATGTCGGTCAGTATGCCACCCCAGTGGTCGAGCATTGCAGGGTCAATGGCATATTCAAAGAACTCCAGCAGTACGGACACATATACCACTGTGCGGAATATCTTATAGAACCCTTGCAATTCCTTACTTTCTTCCATAAGTCAGTCTGTTATTAATCCCTGTTTTATACGATACCAATGATTGCCTACTCTGATTACATCCATACCGAACCATGCACCATTCTCGTTTAGTTTTGTTTTTATCTTTTCGAGTGTTACCGGACCGACACCCCAGATTTCCATGAGATATTGCTCGTTAAGATGAATCAGGTCTCCGATATATAATATTCCATGAGATTCAAGATGGCTTTTGATGGATGGGGTAATACCCAAACTGAATACCGGCTCCGAGAGATAGTGTACTTCTTCTGCTTGAATGTTATTCAAGGCTATTTCAAGTCCCGCTTTGATTCTTTTGAGAGAATCAAGGCGTTCTTGCATCTTTTGGATGGCAAGCTCGTCTTGCTGTATTTCATCGCGTAACTGGGTTGCTCTCTTTACAAGTTCGGCATTACTTCTTTTCAATTCTCCATTAATATCCGCCATTGACAGATTGCTTATTTCAAGTTCGTTTCGTGTGCGGTCCAATTGCGTGACAAGTTCCTCCAGTCTGTCGGCATGACACTTCAGTATTGAATTTTTTTCATTATCGGCAGCCATTTCGTCCAAAAGGTAGCCGAACCTTTTAATTTGAAAATTAATATTTTCTTTATCCGATGCTATGGAATCTGCGAGTTTTGCCAGTCTTTGCCGGCATGAATTACCTTTCATGGACTTATACATGAGGACAATTCCCAATATCATCAACGCTATGCTGAAAAGTATATCCGTATCTTTCATATCTTTCTATCCTTTATTCGTTTATGGTAATTATAGGGCGTACTCTGTGCGCCTGTACTTTAGGTGTTTCCTGCATTGCGCCGCTCCCCATGGAGTAGAGCCACGCCTTGGCTGTCTGCTGCTTTTCGACTTCTGTGGATGTCCAGTACCAACAGTCGTTTTCATCCAGCGGTAACGGCTCGCCGCCACATTGTTCGATGACAGGGTTGACTATCTCTCTCATGGTGTAGAGCAGCCGCATCTCTGCCACGGACGGTACATAGGCACTTTGCCCGTACCGCCATAGGTCGAAAACCGCTTCTGCCATTGGCGAAGCCGTTTCTCGTGTATCGTACAGTGCGAATGTATTCTCGTTGCCATCATAAGCCATGATGTCGGACGATGTGCCTTGTGCGATGCCGAGGCTGTCGGCGAATGCCTGTGGAGCAATGTCCCACAGGTAAACTGCATAACCACCCCCCTCCGTATCTCCGCGTTTTTCGGTATCGAAAACAACCGCTATCGCTTTTTTCCCCGATTGTTCATATTGTGCATAAGGCAAGGCCGTTCCGTCCTCGCAGAGGATATGTCCTGGACGGACCGCTGTATCAGGTACGTCTATGTGCGTGTCACAGGCAGCGCACAGCACGGCAGCCGTTACCGCTGCCACCAAATGTATCTTTCGTATCATATTGCTTTCTTTTTTGTTTCCCTATTTCATAGGTAGTTTCACACCCAGTACGACACCTGCACGCAGCACGTCCGCACCTTTTATCATCACATCGCTTTTCACTTGCCAATACAGTGTCCATCCGGCCCGTAGCACATAGTTGTGTTCATAACCGAGGTGCAGGCCGCCGAGGAACTTATTCATGTCGCTTCCGGCTGAAGCTCCGATACGCAGACTGCCATAGTGGTTGCGTCCCCGCGTCATGCACGGCTTGTAGGCCACGCCAAAACCGTAGCTGCGGTAGTTTCGCCAAAATGATTCCGGACAGATATGACCGCACGAACCGCACTCTGCCCATTGTAGGTAGCCGTTGACGAAAAACTCCCACGCATGGCGGTAGTTCATTTCATGTTCGTAGGCGAGCGTTATATCCATGCCGTTCTTGTAGAGTAGCCCTGTGCCAAGCGAAAGGCGTCCGCTACCTTGTTGTGCATTCGCACTTGCAGCGACACACACGCAGGTAATTATCAGGATGATTGTCTTTTTCATAGTCATTCCTCCTCCAATAAATCAGCATGGAACGAATCTGCCGCCAGTATATCCTCATAGTCGATGTTCAGGCTGATGTTACGGCCACTAATCTGTTTCTCCGTCATTTCGATGGTCAGCAGTTTGTCATTGGGAAAGGTCATCTTTTTCACGACAATCACATTCCGATAGCCGTGTCTGAACGTCTTGCCCGGTTCCAGAACCAGGGCAGGTGTCAGTTCGATAGTCTGTGCGTTGGTTGCCTTGGCGAGTTTCTTGTCTGTCAGTTTTATCCGTATCTCATCAATGTCAAAACGGATGTTCGTCTTGTTCTCGATGGAAAAGTCTATGAAGAAGTAGTCACCCACCGAGTAGATATTGTTCAGACGCATCACCATGCGGTGTGCTTTGGTAGCTACGTTGCGGATTTTCGCAGGTGAGTTCCAGATGCGCCGTGCATGATGTGTCATGTCGGCAGTGGACATTGAGACTGCCGGATTGTTGTACGCATTACGTTCTTGCAGCAGTATCTCCTTATCCGTTACTGCCTCTTTCATCCTTGTGGTATAAATCAGTGCGTATTGTGTGCGGTACCGTTCCGTCACAATGGTGACGATGGCGAGTATTTCACCATCCTCGTGTCCGCTTTCCTTGGGCTTTAGGCGGATGATGTTGTCAATGGGCTGATCGCCCGCCACCTTGTCAGTGGAAATATCCACGAAACGCACCGGTTCCGATGCCGTTATGACGGTTGTTATCTGTTCGTTCACCGTCAGTTGTTCCATTTCCTCATAGGTCGTTTGCGCCTGTGCGTTCCGCACCAGCGGCAGCCCTGCCGCCAGAAGAAATGACATTGCGATTTTCTTCCAATTCATATCCATGTTGTTCATTATATTTATTCCGTTTATTTCCTCTTTTCCCTTATTTCTCCTCTTTCTTTACCTGTTTGGCACGTACCCATGTACAACGCCCCGTCCGGGTCATTTGGAGTTCACACTGCCAAAGAGTGCCTTTCTCCACTGTTTTGAAATTCACATTTCCGTATCTTGGTCCGTAAAAACCGGTATGTTTTTGAAAAGCGAATAAGGCAATCCTCCGTCTGTCTTCTGTCCGGAAGTTGCATATTAGGGCAAACTGCCCTCTGTGATGCCACCACTCGGCACTCACAAGTTTTCCGATAAATGTCTCGGCTTTATTGGGGGCTATATAGTCCGCATAATAAAGCCCATCCGTACCTTTGTGATATTCTGATAAATCTGTTTCCATGTCATCATCATTTTAGTTCCTTTTTTCCTGTCCGTTCACCAAATACACGAAAGTTCCGTATTTCAGCTTGACTTTGTTTTTCTTGATAGCTTTGCTAATGGCATTGCTTGTTTTCTGGTAGGCATTGTTCACCGCCTGCATTCCCCATTGTGCAAGGCTGTTTCCTGTACTTCCCATACTCATGTTCATATTTCCCGACATTGCCCCGCTTGCTACATCCTTGCTCGTTTCCCGGAATTGGCTGTTGGGTACATACAGCCCTTCCATGCCATCAGTATCATAGAGTGACAGACTCACTTTCACCAGTTCGTCATTCACGAGGATGCTGCTGATATTACCTTTCACGCGTCCGGATGAGAATCCGCTCACTGTAGCGTACAGGTACGTTCCCCTTGCTACCACACACTCGCCAATCTCCACATCGTCAAGCAGGCGCAACCTCACGCGCGAGCCGTCCACCGCTTTGATGTTCTCGTCAATGATGGCTTGGATGAGTTTCGGTTCACGTACATTCTTCGACAGTGTGTTAAAGTAGTCCGAGGTTGTCTTCACCTTGCGTACCACTTCGCTGGGCGGTTCGTCCGCAGATGGCGTTTTCACAGCCCGGCTCTCTTCGTTGATGGTTCCGGAGGCTGTTGCTCCTTGTGGTGGAGCAATGTTGGCCGTGTCCGTTTCTGCCGGGGGTACAGTCGCGTTTTGCCCTCTCAGTCTCGCCTCTGCGAGTGCTTTTTCCAGTTCGGCAAGTGCTTCCTGTTCTCGTGTCTTGGCAGAGGCAATTTCCGCTGCCGCAGCTTTTTCCTGTTGTTCTTCCGTGAGCAGGTCGATGTCGTCCTGCGTGTATTTCGATTCATACTCTTCCTTGTTTTTATCGGGTTCTTCCCGGTCTATGTTATCTACTGCGGAGTAGTCCTGTATCTTACCCCATGATTTCGCCATATTCTCGTATTTGCTGCCTATGCCATCGTCCTTGATCTGTGCCCCCGGCAATTCGGGGTTCAGGAACTCCGTCGTCTGCAACGCCTTGTCTTGTATTTCTATCGTTTCTGTCTGAAACAGGTCGAAGATGAAATAAGACGCGCCGAGCAGGGGGGAAATAAAGGATGGCGGGAAGCATATATTTCGGCTGGCGAAAATTGATTTTCTCCAATATCTTCATTATACATCTTTTAATTGAGTTGTACATACTTGCCTTCAATGGCACAATTTCTCAGTATCTCTGCGTTGTCTTCTCCGAAAGCTAACAGGAGGCTACCGCAACCGGGAGATTCACCTCGCGTTCCGTCTGGTCGGTAGAATCGGATGCGGTGGCGTAGGAATTTCATTCCCGTTGCTTTTGGGAAGATGACGTCCTGAAACATTTTGGAATCACAACGGTTGAATAATAATGCAATGCCGTTGCCATGTTCTGCCAGTTTCCGGACGAATAGCTCGATAAGAGGACGCGAATAGGGAGGATTGAGCCACACACGTCCTTCCCATATCTGGGACAACCCGTCTATGTTCTGGTCATACATGACCTCGGCAGTCGGCCACAACGGACGGATAGGAGCGCAAGGGTCAAGGTCGAATTTGCCCAATGCGTCCAGTATCTCCTTTGGCGTGTACCATTCGTCTGACGAACGGACTGATTTTTCAAACCGTGTATTCATAAGCATTCTTTTACTGTGGTTTGTCCCCTCTGTTTTTTATGTTCCCTTATTTCGACTTCCTGCAACAGCTTGTGCCGTTCCCGAAGTACAGAATCCTGCATTTCCGTTGCCGTGCGACTTGCCGGACTATGCCTGTACACAGTTACCAAGCGGTAGGCGTTCCATGCGAAAGCTCCGATGACGAATGTAAAGACGATGACCAGAAACAACGTCCGGTGCGCGTTGGCAAAGCCCTGCACCTTGGCCGCCGCTTGGTCGATGCGTGTCGCCTTGGCGAATTTGTGCCCGGCCTGCACCTCTCGCTCGTAGCGTTCCTTGTACTGCGGGTCATCTTTGTCCGGCATCTTCTCGCCGAACAACATCCGTTTGAATCCTTTGATATTCATATCTTTGGTGATTTAATAGTTACTCTTTGTTTTTTGCTCGATATCTTTGTTCAGCAATGTACGCCAGTTTACTATGAGCAGTCCATGCGGATTGTTGTCCGTTCTCGGCACACGTTTAAGTTGCCCTGCCGTAACCAGTTCGCGCATCAGGATATTACTCCGACGTTCGATTCGCTGCCGACCATAGTAGGTGAACTCCATATTCTTTTTGTCAAAGGAGATACTGTCACAGAAAATCGAGAACACCGCGCTCGTACCCAATATGTTGGAGTAAAATCCCTTTTCCTTGAGGGTATTGTATTGTGCCAGTCCCGTCTCATCGACCAGGTACATCGCTTTTTCCATCGTATAGCGGATGTATTTGTCGTCCGGTGCGAGAGTAAAAAAGTAATGGTGGAACATTTCTACATGGCTCTTGGCTTCCACGTCCAGCGTTTCGTCCATCGTCGTGCGGGTTACGAGTATAGGTACATTTCCGTCCAGCACATACACCTTTTTCTGTGCGTCCGTCACCATTGTCCGGCAGTCCAGATACTTGACACACTGATGATGATACACCCTACAAGAAAAACAGTGCAGATGATGCCCACCAGTCGGATTTTATTCTCCAAATGCTTGATGACCATATACCTTTATTTTTTCTTGTTAGACAATCGTGTGTATTCGTCATGTAACATTGTCATGACTGTATCCTGCAACTCCGTCAGAAATTTTTCGAACTTCCCGTCAAAGAGCTGTGTGTAATCTTCCCGCATGATTACATGCACGAATATCCACCAGATACGGCGGTTTCGATTCTTGGCATTTTTCTGCAATTTGACCAGTTGCAGACGATAGGTAAGGTAAGTCATCATAGGGACGATATATCGGTTGTCCCATGTAATGGCTTCGTCCAGTTCTTCATATTCCGGATCAATTCGGTGGTTAGGCGCATAAACGAGTTCTTCGCTTATGCGTTCATTTGCATAGCGCACGAAACGCTCGTTCCTGCACCATTTTTCAATTTTCTGTTGTACATTCATCTTTTGGATATTTAATATTAGGTTTATCATTATCTCATCATCGAGCCGATACCGCCCGTAGCCGTCATTTTGGCCTGCTGCGCCACACCTTCTCCAAAGTTCCGTGTAGAGAAGGCCGTGTCACCTTCAGGTATCATCCATGCTGCCAAGTCCGGCACGAGGTTTAGGCATTTCAGTGCCACGATACTTGCCGCCATCAAGTAGCCGGCGGAGAAGAAGCTGTTTTGCAAGTAGGCCGCCATCGTCTGTTCGCTTGCTGTGATTGCCGTCAGGTTTTCTACCTGTATGCACAATACAATGTCAAATAGCAGTAGCACATAGAAGCCGACGAAGTAGAGCATCGCACCATAGAAATGTACTGTCAGATACCTTATAAGCCACTTCGCCCATGCACCTTCCCATTTGGGCAACAGCGAGAACGCCCATTGTATAGGTCCGAATATTGTTAACATGCCCAGTAGGATTTGCTGGCAGTAGATGGTCGCCCACCATCCGATACGATACACAATCAGAGCGATAAGCATGATGATTTTATCG
>ENA-OPYS01000154-OPYS01000154.1-human-gut-metagenome-genome-assembly--contig:-NODE-154-length-10368-cov-1.018162_pt1 | contig 10368 bp, 9 predicted proteins | sample MGYA00242635_ERZ504478 | MGnify/ENA primary metagenome ERZ504478 (study PRJEB26092, sample SAMD00036246) | human gut metagenome | host: Homo sapiens | study: EMG produced TPA metagenomics assembly of... | reverse complement strand
GAACAAAGGCTTAGTAATAAACGCACAGGATATGATTTCTGGGAAAATAGCCGGTGTCAATGTAAACAAGTAATGATGGTGCCCCAGGCAGTGGCGCCCAGATTCGTATACGTGGCGGTTCTTCACTGAACGCATCTAATGACCCTCTAATTGTTATTGATGGTATGGCTATGGACAATGAGGGAGTAAAAGGCCTCTCTAACAAACTAGCCATGATTAATCCGCAGGATATCGAATCATTCAACGTATTAAAAGACGCTTCAGCCACTGCTATCTACGGTTCACGCGGCTCAAACGGTGTTATCATCATCACTACTAAAAAGGGACGCAAAGGGCAAAAGCCTTCAGTTCCTATTCAGGTAGTGTCACATTGAGTCAGAAAAAAGGAACAGTTGATGTACTTGACAGCAACCAATACCGTCAACTTATCACCGATTTATACGGAGAAAACAGCGATGCTTATCGTGCCATGGGTACAGCCAACACCGACTGGCAAGATCTTATTTACCGTACCGCTCTCAGTCATGACCACAATATAACCGTATCGGGTGCAGTAAAAGACCTTCCTTATCGTGTATCTGTAGGTTTCACCAATCAAGAAGGTATCTTGAAAAATTCTGATTTCAAACGTGTCACAGCTGCATTGAATCTTAATCCGTCTTTTTTTGACGATCATTTGACTATGAACCTCAATGCGAAAGGAATGTACGCACGTTCTGCATATGCCGACGGTGGAGCCGTAGGTGCTGCTGTAAAAATGGACCCTACCCAAGATCCTTATAATTTCACATCCGAATATCACAAAGCCCAATTCGGCAATGCATTGGATCAGACATTACAAAATTATGGGGGATTTTTCCAATGGTCATCAGCCGCATCATTAGGCGACTCCACATGGCCGTTCATCTATAACAGCACGGCAGAATGTGCCAACCCATTAGCCATGCTTGCTTTTAACACAGAAGTTGCCCACAGCCGCGCCTTTGTGGGAAGTGCCGATATCGACTATAAAGTACATGGTCTTGAAGACCTTCGCCTTCATTTATCTCTAGGTGCCGATGTTTCCAAAGGACGCCAAGCACAGAATAAATCTACTGCTTCCCCTAGTGCCATGTATTATGGTTCTGTTGGAGGTGAAAGTATCCTAAAACGCAACCTTTCATTGAATGCATACGCCCAATATTATAAAGACTTTAATGATAACCACCATTTTGATATTATGGGAGGTTACGAATGGCAACATTTTTGGAAAAGCACAAACAGTGACTACGTAGGTCGTTATCCGATGACGAACGATGACCCCACATTAGCCGGCACAGAGCGTCCTCACACTCCGTATCAATACAAGACCGACAGTTATTTGGTTTCCTTCTTCGGACGTGCCAACTACATACTTATGAACCGTTACTATCTTACAGCTACCGTTCGCGATGATGGAACTTCACGCTTCAAAGACCATTGGGCGTGGTTCCCGTCTGTAGCCTTAGCTTGGAAAGCAAAAGAAGAAAACTTCCTAAAAGACATATCTTGGATATCTGACTTGAAACTTCGCTTAGGCTGGGGCATGACAGGTCAACAGGCAGGAGAAAAAATTAACAATTATAACTGGATTCCCACATACTCAGTAAGCACAGGTACTAACGGTTTTTATCCACTGATAGGTAACGGAACCCTATACCGCCCGGACAACTATACTCCTGATTTAAAATGGGAAACCACTACTACCTATAATATTGGGGTTGATTTTGGTATTATGAATCAACGGCTGACAGCCAGTATTGATGCTTATTACCGTAAAACCGAAGATTTGCTGAACTATGCACCATTAGCGTCCATGGCTGGCTATAGAAATCAAGCATGGCAAAATATCGGTTCGTTGGAAAATAAAGGCATCGAATTTGCCTTAGACTGGAAACCCATTGTAAACAATGACTTAATATGGACTATTAATTATAACCTTACTTATAATAAGAATGAGATTACCGATCTAAGTGGTGTATCCGATAGTGGTGCTCCTGTAGCCAATACCGATATCAAAGTAGGTCAAGGTTCGGGTTTTTATCTGCAATACAATCAAGTAGGGTATCCAGCTAATTCATTCTATGTATACCAACAAGTATATGACCCACAAGGCAACCCGATAGAAAATGCAGTAGTAGACCGGGACGGTGACGGTAAGATTACCGAAAATGACAAATACCTTTATAAAAATGCTGCTCCCGACGTAACTATGGGGCTTTCCTCCCGCCTGGAATACAAAAATTGGGACTTCGGATTCTCACTGCGTGCCAGTCTAGGTAACTATGTTTATGATGGAATCAACGCCGGATGGAGCAACATGAATCCTGGTGAAGTATGGTCCAACTCTTTGAATTACCTGTCTAACCGTCCGGTAGACGCTGTAGCCAGAAATTGGCAAACTTACGAAATTACCGCCAAAGCTTCGGACTACTGGGTGCGTAACGCCTCATTCTTGAAGTGTGACAACATCACTTTAGGATACAGCTTTTCCAATCTCTTCAAGAACGGAAGCTATCGCGGTTTGAATGGACGCGTATATGGAACCGTATCGAATGTTTTCACCATTTCAAACTATGATGGCATCGACCCCGAAATCAATAACGGATTCGATAACAATCTCTATCCGCGTCCTATCTCATTTATTATTGGTCTTAACCTGAATTTCTAATTCGCAAAATTATGCAGTATATGAAAAAATACATAAAGAATATCGTTCCTGCCACATTCATGATGTTGGCTTTGGGGGCAACCTCATGTATCGGAGACTTAGATGTAGATCCTATCGATCCGAACATCGATACCAATGTTGATTTAAACGGATTGTTCAACAAGTGCTACGCCAATATGGCATTAGCCGGAAACGGTGGTGCTAACGGTGACTGTGATATTGACGGTTTGGATGGTGGTACGACAGGCTTTATCCGCCAATTGTTCAATTCCAACGAACTGACCACTGATGAAGCTATCTGCGGCTGGGGAGATGAAGGTGTAGCCAGTTTCTGCTACAATACTTACAATGCTTCCCATCCTATGTTAAACGGGTTCTATGCCCGTCTGACTACCGGCATCACCTATTGTAACCAATATCTGGCTATGGCTGGAGATACAGATGCCACCATGTCTGCCGAAATCCGCTTTGTACGTGCCCTACACTACTTCTTACTGATGGATGGTTGGGGAAACATACCCTTTACATTGGAACCAATGACCAAACCTGAACAAAGATCCAGAGCTCAAATGTATGAATGGCTTGAACAGGAACTGATCGGAATAGAACCGGCCCTTTCCGAAGCAAAAGCAAAAAAATCGACAGATGCCGGTTATGGTCGTGTAGACAAAGCTGCCTGCTGGCTGTTGCTCTCACGCCTGTACTTGAATTCGGAAATTTATACAGGAACGGCCCAATGGCAAAAAGCAAAAGAATATGCCGACAAAGTAATAAAATCCTCCTACCGGCTCAATACTGTGGGAAAAGGCGGATGGACTGCCTATCAAATGTTATTCATGGGTGACAACGGGGAAACTGATGCTGCTTACGAAGCTCTTCTACCCTTACTTCAAGACGGTCTGACAACCACCAGTTGGGGTACTTCCCTGTTCTTGATAGCTGGTTGCTTTGATGGTGAGATGCATGCAAACCCTAATGACCTGACAGCCACCAACGGTGTTTCTGCACAAAACTGGGGCGGTAACCGCGCACGTCCTGACCTCATCCGCAAATTCTTCCCTCAGAATGATGCCCCCGAACTGCCAAGCTACGACATGTATGTAGCAGCCAAAGACGACCGTGCTTTATTCGACGGTGTGGGACGTACCTTAAACAATGAAGATGTATCTACCTTTAAAAGCGGTTATGCTATTGCAAAATTCACCAACTTCAAAACAGACGGTTCAGCCGGACATGATGCCACCTTCGCCGATACCGACTACTTCTTGCTACGTGTTGCAGAAGCCTATCTGACTTTTGCAGAAGCCGATGCTCGCTTGAATGGAGGAAACACTACATCTGAAGGTACACAAGCAGTTAACTCCATCCGAAGTCGTGCACATGCTTCTACCCGTACAAATGCATATAGCCTGGATGATATTTGCGATGAATGGAGCCGAGAATTCTATTTTGAAGGCGCCGCCGTATGGACTTAATTAGATTCAACCGCTATGGAGGCAACAACAATTACACTTGGCAATGGAAAGGCGGATCTTATGAGGACGTAGTTTTGATGCACATCTTAATATTTTGCCATCCCGACCAATGAGTTGACTGCCAACTCCAATTTGACTCAGAACCCGGGATACTGAAAACTTTTTGTTTTATAAATATTAAATGAAAATACAATGAATAAAATACTTAAATCATTTTTGATTATCGGATTGGGACTGGGTATATTCACCGCATGTGATGATGATCGCGACTCCAACCCAACGCTAATCTCACCCACCGAATTTGTCCTAAACACTCCAGCTATCAGCGGTACAGTAATCGATTTGGCCAATTCTTCCTCTATCGAAATATCCTGTTCACAACCCGACTACGGCTTCCCCGCAACGTTGGATACTATGTGCAAGTGGCATTCGATGAATCCATGACCGATTTTACAGAAATAGGTAATGTCAATGCAGGAACAAAAATCAGTATAGACGCACCTCTTTTAGCTAGTACACTTACAGATATGAAAGTAAACAAAGGTGCAACCGATGTTGATTTTCCGATGGATATAGCGGTCTATATCCGCTTGAGAGCAGTTATGATGACCAGTGATAACAAAGCAATAGAAGGAACCGAAATACTTTCCAATGTAGTGTCATTGAATAAAGTACATTTACTTTTCTCGCTTCCTCCGGTCAATACCCCCGAAAACTTATATATCGTAGGCGGATTTAACGAATGGAACTGGGATTCGGCAACCAAGATGATTCCCGTAAACGGTGCAACTCATGTATTCTGGTCTATGGTATGGATAGACGATGCCGGCATCAAATTCAATCAGAGCAAAGCTTGGGATGGAAATGAAACAGGATTTTCTGGTATAAACAGTATAAACGGCGATTTGGCAGGCAATATCAAAGACAACGGAGACAATATCGCTACTGATACTCCGGGATGGTACTTAATGGTAATCACCTCTTCCGTTTCGGGACGCAACCTCGTCTATGATATACAGTTTAACAAACCTGAAATATGGTTGATGGGACCTGTTGTAGGCAACAGCGACTGGAAAGAGCAGGCTGAAGGCTGGTTATGTACCATTCCCGATACTTTTAACGCTTCTTTTGTCTCACCTGCTTTTGCTGCCAGTGTCCCGGGTGGCGATGGTGACGGTGTGCGTGCATACGTAAAAATTCCTACCTTTGAGTGGTGGAAGAGCGAGTTCATGGTCTTCGACGGCAAAATTGAATATCGTGCCAACGATGGAGACCAAGCACGAGTAGCAGGCAAAGCGGGACAGCAGCTCTACCTGAACTTCGCTACCGGCGAAGGCGAAATCAAATAATAATCTTTTTAATTGAATCAAGATGAAAAATATATCAATCCATTCATTAATCGGTCTGACTGTTCTGTGCATGTCTTCATGCACAGATGATTACACTGATTGGGCAACTCCTCAAGCCAACGAACAAGAAGCTGCAATAACCCTTCCCGATTTCTCGGCATCCAAGGTCGATGACATCAATTTATCCAATCCGGGGAGCAGCATCAAATTGTTCACTCTATCTAATGCCACACTTCCCGAAGGATATACCTTGGGCAATGTACGGGTAGAGCTCTCTACCGAGAAAGGTAAGGCAGGAGAACTGGAATCCAATACAGACGGAATGATTGACAGCCTGACCATTCAGAAGCTGGTAGTGGAAACTTACGGGAAACGTCCTATAGCGCGTCCCTTCATTGCCCAAGTATATGCCAATGCCATAAAAAGACGGACAAGCCTTATTGGTAAATGCCGGTTCGTTTGACGTAAATTTCACTCCGGCCGCACCATTTATTGACACCGGTTACTATCTTGTAGGCGACATGTTCACAATAAAGAACGACAAGGATGAAACCTCGGTAAATGGTTGGAGCGCTGACGGCATGGTGGGATTCAGCCATTCGGGAACAGACGTTTATGAAGATTCCAAATTTTCCATCGTATTCACCACAACCGCTGATAATCAATGCTGGAAAATTATTCCGAAGACCAATACCGAGGGAGAATTCTGGGGAGCTGGTGTATTGGGAACCGTAACCGATGGAGATACCGCTACCGAAGGAACACTTACAACAAACAATCCACAAGCCGGCATGATAACTCAAGCCGGTATGTATAGAATGACATTGGATATGATGGAATACACCTACACACTGGAAGAGCTGGGGTTCGCTCCTTACATCTATGAAATAGGTAATAACACCTCATGGTCAGGTACTTGCCCGCTAGCCGGAATAAACTTTGATGGCAAATACAGAGGTTTCGCCTATTTGAACGGAGAATTCAAATACAAGCCGAACCCAGAAAAAGATAACTGGACAGGCGATTGGGAAAAAGTAAGTGGTGATGCTCTGGCAGGTACACTTGATGAAAACGGTGCAGGAAATATCGACGCTCCGGAAGCAGGGTTCTACATGATGGAAGTGGATTTGACTGCCATGACTTACAAGCATACCCTCATCTCAACTCTCGGAGTGATAGGTAGCGCCACCCCATCCGGATGGGATGCCGATACCGACATGACTTACAACGAAGAAGATGGAAGTTGGAATCTGACCACCAACCTAACGGATGGTGAAATCAAAATCCGCGCCAATAATGACTGGGACATCAACTGGGGTGGTTCGATAGCCGAACCGACTTTCAATGCCGGCAACATCGCTGTTACGGCCGGAAACTATACCATCAGGTTCATCCCTCAATGCGACGGCATGAACCTGTTGACCCTAACTAAGAACTAATCAATACAAGTATAGGTACGCTTCTTGTATCCTCCCCGTACCTATACCGACAAAAGGCGGTTTACGGCTTGCGGAATTTCCGTAATACTGTACTCCGCCTTATTCTTTTACCCCTTATAAACAAAGAAACCATGAAACGAATCCATCTCTTTCTAGTAGGTATACTATTCCTGCTTTGCTTGGTACCTCTGTCACAAGCCTGTTCTGACGATTCGCCGGAAATACCGGTTCCTCCGACTCCCGAAAACCCTGATCCTCCTACCGCCACTTGGAAAAATATCACTGCCGCCCCCGACAATTGGATGGTACCAAGCGTGCCGACATCTCCTATCAATTATTAGTTTACTCCTTTGCAGACAAAGACGGTGACAAATACGGCGACCTCAACGGACTCATTGACAAGCTGGATTACATCAACAGCCTCGGAGTGACAGCCCTCTGGCTCTCCCCCATCCATCCTGCCATGTCCTATCACGGCTATGATGTGACAGACCATACCAAAGTCAATCCCAAACTAGGTACAGAGGCCGACTTCGACCGCCTCATCACCGAAGCCCACAAGCGCAACATAAAAATATACCTGGATTATGTAATGAACCATACGGGCAAAGCCCACCCTTGGTTCAAGGAAGCCACCTCATCTACTGATAATCTTTATCGTAGCTACTATCTCTTCTCCCAATCTCCTCAAACAGAGATAGCAGAAGGAAAAATAGCCATGATACCCAAAGAAGAATATGCCGCCAATGAATGGTTCGCAACCTCCTCCGAAGATACAGAAGTAAAAGGCATCTATACATTCAGCCTCGACTGGAGCAAAGCCTCGCAACCCACCGTCACAGTAACCCGGGCCGAAAAAGCCGATGCGGACAACCCTGACCCCGGCACAAACGGAGCCAAATACCTTTATTTCGGAGAAGGCATATGTAAAAAATTCTATGACAAAGGGAACAACCATTATGAACTGACCACAGACTTCGTTTCCTCTTGGGGATTTCTAATCCGCACTAGTAACGATCCTTCTTGGCCTGCAGGAACTAAATACGGTGCTACTTCTGCTTCCCACAAAGTCACTTTGGGAACTGCATTCACTCTTGATAACAAAACAGCGGCCGATATTCTGTTCGATTCCATGAACTTATGGTATTATCATTCCCAGTTTGCCACCGACTACTTTGCCGACCTCAACTATGGTGCGGTGGAACAAGCCACTTCTTCCCCTGCGTACATAGCCATGGCAAACAGTGCCAAAGGATGGATAGACCGAGGTGTGGACGGACTGCGGCTGGATGCTGTCAAGCACATCTACCACAGTGCTACCAGCAACGAAAATCCCCGTTTCCTGAATATGTTCTACGAAGACATGAACACTTATTACAAGCAAAAAGGACACACGGACAATTTCTACATGGTGGGTGAAGTACTGTCCGAATACAACGAAGTAGCCCCCTATTATGCCGGTCTGCCCGCTTTGTTCGAGTTCTCTTTCTGGTATCGTCTGGAATGGGCTCTCAATAATGCCACCGGATGTTATTTCACCAAAGACATCCTGAACTATAGGCAAGAATATGCCGCCTATCGTCCCGGGTACATCGCAGCAACCAAACTAAGCAACCATGATGAAGATCGTGCAGCCTCCAAGCTAGGTAAATCTACCGCCAAGGAGAAATTAGCAGCCGCTGTCCTGCTCACTACTCCCGGCTCACCTTATATTTATTATGGTGAAGAACTAGGATTATACGGCACCAAAGACAAAGGAGATGAATATGTACGCGGACCTATGTGTGGGGAGACAGTTATACCACCCACTATACCGACAAAATAGATGCCACAGTAAGCACAAACATCCCCGATGTAACCAAACAGACGGCAGACCATCAGTCAGTATTGAATACCTACTTGATCTTTACCGCATTGCGTAACACCTATCCAGCGCTGGCCCAAGGAACCATGACCCGTCATGCTCTGTTCAACGAATCGGGAGAGGGAGAAAAAAAATACAAAAGTATTGCCGCCTGGTACATGACTAAAGATAGCGAGAAACTATTGGTTATTCATAATTTTGGCAATTCTGAAATAGAGATTCCCTTGACGGACAGGACGGAGAAAGCTATCGCCGTATCCGGAAATGTACAGGAGAAGGAAGACCATGGAAACTTTTATTTAAAACTAGACGGATATGCCTCCGTTGTCTATCTTCTAAAAAAACTAATATACGAAAACACATGAAAGAAATATATCATAACCTCAAGAATTATATGCTAACCGCTTTGCTGGTATTATCCTCGTCAGCTTGCGGAAGCCACGGCAACGAACAGTCCGGAACAGATAATTCCGATACACCAGCACCTTCCAAAACCAGTTTTACTCAAGGAGCCGACATCAGTTGGGTGAGTGAAATGGAAAAAAAAGGGTTGAAGTTTTACAATCATGAAGGCATAGAAACCGACTGCTTCCAACTGATGAAAGAGCTGGGCATAAATGCCATCCGCCTGCGCGTATGGGTAAATCCCAAAGACAGATGGAACAGTAAACAAGACGTTGTGAACAAAGCCCGACGAGCCAAAGAACAAGGTCTGGATGTCATGGTAGACTTCCATTACAGCGACTCATGGGCTGATCCCGGACAACAGTTCAAGCCCAAGGCATGGATCGGCAAATCAGTAGCGGAACTAAAGACGGCCATTGCCGCCCATACCATCGACATCTTGCAAGCATTAAAAGCGGAAGACATATCCCCACGATGGGTACAAGTGGGTAACGAAATCCGTCCAGGAATGTTGTGGGATGAGAATGTCGCACTCAGCGGTGCATTCTATGATATCCGAGAATGTGATGTCAAAGGCTTAAACAGTACCAATGAGCGAGTGAAATATCCACAAAACACACAAAATCTGGCCGAGTTTGTCAATACCGGCTACGATGCCGTAAAAAAAATCTTCCCCCAAAGTATCGTTATTGTTCACATAGACAATGCCTGGGACGACTTAACTTGGTGTTCAAGCAGTTCAAAGAAGCTGGAGGAAAATTGGATATGATTGGCCTGTCACACTATCCACAAACTCATTCCACAAAATTATGGCAAGAAATGAACTTGTTAGCATTAAAACACATCAGCCAACTAGCAAAGACTTTCCAAGTAAAAGTCATGATAACCGAAATAGGGGTAAAACAAAATGATTCCGCTTCCGCCCAAGTCCTTGCCGATTTTATAAACAAAGCCCGAGACATGGAATCTTGCGCTGGTGTATGGTACTGGGAACCGGAATGTTACGAATGGAACGGATATGATATGGGAGCCTTTGACAAAAACGGAAAACCCACAGCCATTATGAATGCATTCCAATCATCTACAAAAAGAAAGTAAAGATAACTCATAATCTTCCTGTTAATAATCGATAACCTAGAAGCCTAAT
>ENA-OPYS01000151-OPYS01000151.1-human-gut-metagenome-genome-assembly--contig:-NODE-151-length-10473-cov-1.054127_pt1 | contig 10473 bp, 14 predicted proteins | sample MGYA00242635_ERZ504478 | MGnify/ENA primary metagenome ERZ504478 (study PRJEB26092, sample SAMD00036246) | human gut metagenome | host: Homo sapiens | study: EMG produced TPA metagenomics assembly of... | reverse complement strand
TTTTTTGCCCCTGAAAAGGAATAATGTTGCACAAAAAGTGCGACTTAGTACCGTGAATTATGAACAAATTGTGCGATTCCGGGTTGTTCTTGGGTGTTTTGTGTGTTATGCTTAATATAACAAGCGTCGGGCTGGTTCTGTGCGCCCGATAAAAACAAAAGAGAGTTTTAAGAGGAGGTCGTTTTTCCATGAAACAGCTTATCTCCCGCCGCAGCTTCCTGAAGGCCGCAGGTGTCACTACGGCCGTTGCTGCCGTGAGTCTGGGCGCACCCGCTGCGTCTGCATGTTACCCCGGCAGCTTTAAGGACATTACGATCCTGTACACCAACGATGTTCATACTTATATCGACAAAAAATCGCCGGAACTGACCTATGCTGCCATCGCAGCTTTGAAAAAGAGCTATCTGGATGCAGGCAAAAATGTCCTGCTGGTAGATGCGGGCGACCATATTCAGGGTACCGCATATGGTTCCATGGACGAAGGTGCATCCATCATCCAGCTGATGAACGCCGCTGGCTACGATGTTGCTACGCCCGGCAACCATGAATTCGACTACGGCATGGCCCGTGCCAAGGCTGTGATCCAGGAGCCGACTTCCCCTATGTCTCCTGCAACTGGGTCGATCTACGCACCGGCTTCAACGTTCTGCCCAGCGTCAAGTTCTTCTTTGTGGGCGGCCGCAAGATCGCCTTTGTGGGCGTGACCACCCCCGAGACCTTCACCAAGTCTACCCCGGCCTACTTTATGAACGATGCCCAGACCAAGTACATCTACGACATTCTGGCGGCGAGGACGGCCAGAAGCTCTACGATGCCGTTCAGAAGGCCATCGACAAGGCTGAGTTCTGGGGCGCTGACACCATCATCGGTCTGGGCCATCTGGGCGTTGACCCGTCCTCCTCTCCCTGGACCCAGTGAGGAAGTCATTGCACACACCCACGGCTTTACCGCTTTCATCGACGGCCACTCCCACACCGTGATGGCCAACAAGCAGGTCACCGATGCTTCCGGCAAGGCAGTTACCCTGACCCAGACCGGTTCTTACTTCAAGAACATCGGCAAGATGACCGTGGGCGCAGACGGTACCATCACCACTGAGCTCATCAACACCTACGAGGGTCTGGACGCTGCCGTGGCCGCCACTGCCTCCAACTGGATCAGCGCAGTGGACGATATGCTGGGCGAGGAGATCGCAGTGGGCGATACCAAATTCTACATCAACGATCCCGCCACCGGCAAGCGCCGCATCCGCTCCGGCGAGACCAACCTCGGCGACTTCGTGGCCGACGGTATCTACACCTACTTCAACGAGATCGAGGAACTCCACTGTGATGTCGCCATTATGAACGGCGGCGGCATCCGCACCGATGTGGAGGCTGGCCCCTGGAGCTTCAAGACCTGCAAGACGGTCAGCCCCTTTGGCAACGTGGCCTGCCTGATGTCCGTGACCGGCCAGCAGATCCAGGACGCTCTGGAGTTTGGTGCCCGCTTTGCCGGTGCTGAGGGCAAGGAGAACGGCGGCTTCCTGCAGGTGGCAGGTGCCAGGTACACGATCCACCCCATGATCCCCAACACCGTTCAGACCAACGACAAGAATGTCTGGACCGGCAGCGCCGCCACCCCCCGTGTCAGCAATGTGGAGATCTACGACAAGACCACCCGTAACGATTACTCCTTCATCTATGTAGGCGACGTGCAAGATACTATAAACGGAAAAGCCAATCAGTACCTGAAAGAAGCATTACAGGCACATCCTAAAACAGAATTCTTTGTCTTTGGAGGTGACCTGACTGAACGTCCTATGGATTCATACTGGGCAGAAACATTCTCTGGTCTTGATTCCATCGGGCAGTACTATCCTGTTTTAAATGTAACCGGTAATCATGAATACCTGAAATATGCCATCCGCAAACTGGAACGTCGTTTCCCATTGGTATTCTCCTACTTTCAAGACTCCATGGTAGGCGACAATCAAGTGTATACACTTAGGTATAATGACCTGCAACTCTTTTTGCTCGACAGTAACCGGGAGTTCTTTTACCTGTGGTCACAAAAGGAATGGCTGGAAAAAGAACTTCAGACAAGTGATGCACGATGGAAAATTGTAGTCTTGCATCATCCATTATATTCCGTCAAAGGCAAATACAACAATCTGGCACAAAAAAACGATTTTCAACTCACTTATCCAAAAATACAATGTGGACCTCGTCCTGCAAGGCCATGAACACGCTTATGCCCGAATGACGCTTCACGATGAACAGGGAAGTGCAACACCTCCAGTTTACACTGTCAGTCACTGCTCTCCCAAAAGCTATAGAATTACATTCAACCAGCGTTTCGATAAATATGGTATTGAAAGCCGGTATTACCAATACATCCGTATTCACGGAGATACCCTCAGCATGAGCACCTACGAGGTACCTGCCGGTAATTTATACGACTCGTTAGATATTGTAAAATCCGGAGTCAAGCCAATGATTATTGATCATGGGAAAAATATTCCTGAGCACTTGAACTTTCAGCCGGGAAACAGCAAAAAAGGCCAGGAGTATATGAAACGGATTGAGGAGTATAAACACAATAAAGAAAAATCTCATGAAGATAAAGTTAATACGAAAGATTAAACAAAGGATACGCGACATCTCAAATGTATGGAGTGTAGCAGGTATCCGCAATGTATACGTCATGGCTATACTTCCACACTTTGGCAGTAAAAGTACCCGTGATATACGTCGAGAACGGAAACAACAGGCAATCTTGCATTATCTTCAAACAAATTATCAAAATCTCATTCTAAAATACACACAAAAAGAAGAAATACCCCCAGCCTCCAATCAAGCACCTATATGGGTTTGCTGGTGGCAAGGAGAAAAATGCGATGCCACCTATAGTACAAAGTTGCTTTCAATCTTTATGCTCACATGCTGGCAATCATCTGGTTCACCTTATTACACAAGAAAACATATCAAAATATGTTACTATCCCGGATTACATCCTACGAAAGGTTCAGGAAGGAAAAATCTCATTTACTCATTTTTCAGATATTCTCCGTATGTGTCTGCTCTATGAGCATGGAGGCTTATGGATAGATGCGACTGTATATGTTAGCCAGCCCATCCCTGAAAAAGTTTTTCAAGAACCGTTATTTACAGTGGCAGCCAATATTGATACAGATAACATTTCTCAAGCAAAATGGATGGGATTTATTTTAGGAAGTTCTCCTCAAGGAGTACTATGCAGTTTTGCACGCGAATTATTCTTCCAATATTGGGAAAAAGAGAACAAGCTTTTAGATTACTTTTTAATTGATTATGTCATCTCAATCGCTAAAACAAATCTGGCTTCTGTCAGAAGAAGTCTGAACTCCATCCCTACAGACCATTCTCAAATTTTTGACCTTGAAAATATGATGAACAAAGCATACAACGCAAACTCTTTCAAGACATTATGTGAGCAACAAATCTTTCATAAACTCAGCTATAAGAATAAACACGCACAATACACAAATAAAGGTGTCCGTACACTATATCATATGTTAATTTCAAAATAATTATTTTCTATGCTCTAAACGTTTTCGATTACGTATTTTCATCTCCTTCAGGAAAGAAGCCGGTATAAGGTATTCTATTATTTGTTTAATTCCATACTCAACCTGCTTTCCAAGAATCTTTATTTTCCAAGTTAAAGTATGATCGACCCCACGAATCCGTGCACACTCCTTCTTAACAGCAATCTTATTTACAGATGAAACCCCATACACAGCCTCACAAAAAGATATATTAACAGGAATATATAGCATCTTTTCACCTCGTTTGTACAGATTATATACGAAATTATAGTCAGCAGATAAGCGATAAGATAAATCAAAGGGATGAGACTTCAATTCATCTACATCCGTAAACATTGACTGATGGCAAGCAGGCATGAGTTTTGGAGTCACTTCTGGTATATTCCCTTTTGCGGCAACTACAGCATATGATTTCTGCCTCAAAGTATCTCCGTATACAAGTTTTACTTCCATTGGTATTTCATGGGAAAATACAAAATCAATTGTTTTATCATTATAAAAAACGTCACCAGCATTCATAAAATTCACCCAACGCCCATTGGCTAATTTAACACCTTTGTTCATTGCATCAAAAATACCTTTATCTTTTTCGGATACAATTCGCACAGCAATCCCTTTTTCATGAAACAAAGGTTCCAATTCATAAATAATATTTAATGTGTTATCCGTTGATTTTCCATCTACCAATATATACTCCAACGGGCGATAAGTCTGGTTCAACACACTTTGCATAGTTTTAGCAATAGTTTGTCCTGCATTAAAACAAACTGTCACTACTGTTATGAGTTCTTTGGACATAATTCTATACATTTTCTATATTTAGGTCTTGCTAACCTCATAAAATACAATAATTGATCAAATACTCTTTTCAACTTATATGAAAAAGGCACTACGGGACGCTCGCCTTTCCACGGAGTTAAATCCAGATAGTGGAAATAAAGGCCTTTATAAGGATGCTGAGATTTATATTGCCAGGGTTTCTTCCCTCCCGTATAATGTATAATAACAGGGTGGAGCAATTCTTGGTCCAACGCTGCAATTGACTCCGGACGAATGCGACGTTTGCGACGCAAGAAGCCATCTTGTACATTATAACGGAACGGTAAAAACAACTTACAATCATGAAGTAAAGCGTTTAAAACATCCTGATCATAAAAGACCAACTTACTTCCGTTTTTGGAGATATAATCAAGCGCTTTAGACATCAATCCCTCTTCTCTCCAATAGTCTAAATTAACCAATAATACCCCAGAATTAAAATACGAATCTGATGAAGGATAGTGCAAACGTGTATAAATTTCTTCCCTACCACTCCACATATCCTCTACACAAGCTACTGCAAAAGTCTTCAAATCTGTATTCCAAAGTTTTTCTATTGAGCCCACAACAACCAAGTCACAATCCAGATACAAGACTTTATGTATTTTCAATGGCAATAAGTTACCTAGAAATATACGATAATAAGCAGCCAAAGAGATATGAGAACCTTCCGCATATCGAGGACAATCCTTTACCAAATCCATATCTACATAATAAAATTCCACTCTTTGGTGATATTTATTTTCAACAAACTCCACCATCTGACTTCTACATTCATTTGATAAATCTTCGGTAATCACATGTATATGAAAACTAACATTCTGATTATTTTCAAATAAAGATGTCAGCATGACTATACAATACTTCACATAAGAAGTATCTATATTGCAAGCTATGTGTATTGTTTCTTTTACCATTCTTTAAAATGCTACTTCCGACAATGCCTTTGTTATATAATACCCCTGACTTAATCTTTTACTTATTTCCACAGTATTCTGCTTCATCTTAGCATATTGCGCAGGAGTTAATGAAGATAATATTGTATCCAATTCGGCCAACGAGGATATACAAATCCCGATACCGTTAGAGCGAACAAAATCAGAAAGGGCGGCCTGATCCCAAATAATCACAGGTAATTCACAGCGAATATATAAAGAGGTCTTATGTGGATTATTGTATTTCAAATATTCTCCAAAATTACCGGTACAGGCATCTACAGAAAAGCCATCCCAAACCAGGCCAAAATCTCCTTCCGCCGTAGCAATCAACTCATCAGAGCGAACAAACCCCTTACAATTAAAATGCTCTTTTCCCTGTGCCTTTTCCAAATCAAATCCATTACCATATAAATTAAATTTATAAGAATGAACATAATTACCCACTTCATACAAAAAAGTATTTTTCCGAGGATTCAATGCTCCTGCATATACTACTCCGTAAGGTTGTGAGGGAACCAAATGAGAGGAGGCTGTAGTTTCTGAAAGATAATCAAAAATCTCAAGTACCCCTAAAGGAACCTTGCATCCGTTATCCAACAGCCATTGTTTCATCCGAGAATTATGAGCTATTATATAATCAGCATGCCCTAATCGATGAATTTCCTGAGCTACCGTCAGCTTTTTACGACGAAAGCTACCCAAATCATGAATGACAACAACTACCTTAGCACCTTTACAATGAGCTATCTGGCACACCAGTGTGAAATACTTTTTAAGTGGATATTGCACTACGAGCCTATCACCTTTTCTCAAAGAAAAAGGAAGTTTCAACACACCTGCTAATGTGGCCAGAAAAGCGAGTATGGAGTTTGTGTAACGCGTCTGACGTAAACCGACGTTTACAAAACCATTTGACTCCATAATCTGCTCTATATCGGTTTTTGCCTTATTCCCGGCTCCGTCTACTCCTTTATAATTGCGTGACAAATAACAATTTCTCATACATTTATCGATTACATTCTTTTTCCCATAATTCCAATGCCGAAGCTACCGTATCATCCATATCTGCATAAGTATATTGCCCTAATCGGCCGCCAAATATCACATTCTTACACTGTAAGGCCAGTTCCTGATACCTGCGATACATAGCTCCATTCTTCTCGTCATTGACCGGATAATAAGGTTCTTTACCTGGTTCATACGTATCCGGATACTCATAGGTAATGACCGTATGCGGTTGCTTTCCGTATTCAAAATGTTTATGCTCAATAACACGGGTATAAGGAATCTCCCGAGCTGTATAATTCACTACCGCATTTCCCTGGAAATCATCTATTTCCAGTATTTTTTCTTCAAATCGCAGACTACGATATTCCAGATGTCCGCATTGATAATCAAAATATTCATCAATACACCCAGTAAACAAAATACAGTCTGCCACGTCTTCCCAGCGAGTACGTTCAGTAAAGAAATCAGTATTTAATCGAACCTCAATGCCTTCAAGCAAAGCATCGATTAATCTATTATATCCACCTTCAGGAATTCCCTGATAACGGTCATTAAAGTAATTATTATCATATACAAAGCGGAAAGGAACCCGGCGAATTATAAACGCTGGCAACTCTTTGGCAGAACGTCCCCATTGCTTCTCAGTATATCCTTTTATCAGGCATTCGTATACATCTTTTCCACACAATTTCAAAGCCTGCTCTTCCAAATTAGCCGGAGTCACGATATGACTGTATGCCGCACATTGTTCTTTTATCTTTTCTTTAGCTTCCGCAGGAGTCACTACTCCCCACAGTTGATAAAAGGTATTCATGTTAAACGGCAAATTAAACAATCGATCACGGAAACGTGCTAACGGTGAATTAATAAAATGATTAAATGGAACCAATGAATTTACATAGTCCCAAACATATTTATTGTCTGTATGAAAAATATGAGCACCATACTTATGCACGTGAATTCCATCTACATCCTCGCAATATACATTCCCTCCTTTATGGGAACGTCTATCTATTACCAGGCAGTTTTTTACCTGCCCGGGTAGCTTCACGAGCAAAAACTGCTCCAAACAGTCCGGCACCTACAATCAAATAATCATATTTTTTCATTACAGCCCAAACAATTATTTTAATTTATACTTATGCTTTTCGCAAAGCTACACAAAAAGAATGAATTACATAGTCTTTTGAGAATTTAGTATACCAAAAGCCTTTGAAAAGCACTAAAAGGAACGTAGTCTTTATCTTTTTTACCTGCAAAAACAAATGATTTTCACATTCAATTGGTAAAATAGAGAAGAAAACCTACCTTTGTAAAATTCGTAACCATTATATATTTAATATGAGGATAGGATTTGATGCCAAGCGAGCCGTACAAAATTTTACCGGATTAGGGAACTACAGCCGTTACCTGATTGAGATTCTTTATCGTTTCTATCCAGAAAACGAATATTTCCTTTACGCTCCGCATATCCGTTCCAATCCTCGATTCAATCACTTGCTTACCGCATGTCCTTCGCTTTCCTGCATCTCTCCCAAAGGATTATGGAAAAAGTGCCGCTCTGCCTGGCGCTCCATCGGCATCACCCGTAGCCTGGAGAAAGATCACATCACTATTTATCACGGTCTTAGCAATGAGCTTCCACTCAATATCCGGAAAGCAACTCACACCCGAAGCGTAGTAACCATCCATGATTTAATTTTTCTGCGCTATCCACAATGTTATCCACCCATTGACGTTTCATTTATACGTATAAATCAGGAAGGCATGTCAAGATGCAAATGCCATAGTTGCCATCAGTCAATGTACCAAACGGGATATTATACACTATTTCGATATTGATGCAGATAAAATTCATGTTATTTATCAAGGATGTGATGAAGTATTTACCCATCCCGCACCAGAGCAGCTTAAGCAAGAAGCCAGAGAAAAATATCATCTTCCTGCAAAATACATTCTCTGTGTCGGGAGTATAGAAGAAAGAAAAAACGCATTATTAGCTGTAAAGGCCCTGCCTGGAATACCAGAAGATATACACCTGGTTTTAGTGGGAAAACGTACTTACTATACCAACCAGATTGATGCGTTTATCAAAAGCCATCGACTGGAAAAACGTGTGCATCTTCTTCATGATGTAACCTTCCAGTATCTACCAGCTATTTACCAACAGGCAGAAATTTTTGTCTACCCTTCCCGATTTGAGGGCTTTGGAATTCCCATTATTGAAGCTCTTCATTCTGGTATACCCGTCATTGCTGCCACCGGCTCTTGCCTGGAAGAAGCAGGCGGGCCAGATTCTCTCTACGTACATCCAGACGATAAAGAAGGCATGACAAAAGCAATCTGCAGTTTACTGAATCACCCGGAGAAGAGACAGCACATGATAGAACAAGGCCTGAAATACGTTACCCGTTTTTCAGAACAAAGACAAGCTGAAGAATTGATGAACTTGTATCGCTCACTTACAGAAGAAAAAACAATATGAAAATAGAAATTTCTCCAGATTATCAATATATGGCAAAAGAACTCTTTGATATTCCACGTATGTTCGACGAGGAACAAGGAGAGATCGTCTATTCAGGCAGAAACTTTGTACGCCGTTTCATTATTCAAGGCACACCAGTCGTTGCCAAACGATTCAAACGAGTTAATTTCTTTCAACAGATTGCATATACATTCTTTCGCAGTACCAAGCAGAAAGAGCCTTTCGCTATGCCGGAATCTTCAGAAAACGCGGGATAGAAACTCCTCATGAGATTGCTTTTCTTGAAACATATGAACACGGACTGTTCACTACCGGATATTTCATTTGTACAGCATGCCCAGACCCTCCGGCCTTCCCTTTTCTGGTACCTAAAGAAGATTACGACAAAACACTTGCTACAGACTTAGTGTCACTAATCGTCTCCATGCACCAGAAAGGTATTGTACATGGAGATTTGAATTTCGGTAACTTCCTGTTTCGAAAATCGGAAAAAGAAGCGCATTATCAGTTTCAGGTAATCGATATTAACCGTTCTCTCTTTTTTGATACATGCCCTCCCAAAGAAGTATGTCTCAAAAATCTAAGTACTATTACGCACCGAAGAGATTTATTTGAGTTTATGGTTAGAGAATATGCACGGCAAAGAGAATGGGATGAAGAAGAAACACTTGCACACACCACTGGTTACCTACAAAAACTGGAACAAAAACATGCAAGAAAAGAAAAGATAAAACGATTATTTAAAAGATAAAACTATGATACCTAAAATCATACATTTTTGCTGGCTAAGTGGCGACCCATATCCTGAAAAAATTCGAAAGTGCATGAAAACCTGGAAAAAAGTCATGCCGGACTACGAAATAAAACTTTGGAGCATGGAAACATTCGATGTTTCTTCTGCACCAGTATATGTACAAGAAGCAGTAAAAGCCCGTAAATGGGCCTTCGCTGCAGATTATATCCGTATGTATGCCCTTTACACTGAAGGAGGTATCTATCTGGATTCAGATGTAAAAATTCTAAAAAGATTCGATGACTTTCTACATTATTCATTCTTTTCCAGCTTGGAATATCATCCCAGCCAACTGGAGCAAACCGGATCTATCCATAGAATAAGTCCTGAAGGGAAACGAATTGGTGATGACTATATTTCCGGTATGCAGATTCAAGCAGCAGTCATGGGAGCAGAACCTCAGTGTCCGTTTGTAAAAGATGTGTTAGACTGGTATGTTCATAAACAATTCTCCAAGGACTTATCGGCCGACATGTTCGCCCCTTTGATTTATGCACAACTGGCAGAAAAATATGGATTCTTATATTTAGACAAAGACCAAGATCTGAAAGATAATATGCATATCTTCCGCTCCGAAATTTTTGCTGGGAACAAACACGAAGTGACACCAGCGTCATACGCTATTCACCTCTGTGCTCATAGCTGGAAGAATTCTCTTTTGGACAAACTTCTTCTATTCATCAAGAAATTAAAAAAGGCATGAACAGTAATCCTCAAAGAGCCCTATTTACAATTGAAGTGATTTAAACTTATGTATATCAATTAAAATATTGTCAAACAGCGTACAAATAGAATTATTCATTATATTATGGGTGACCAAACTCATTCATAATAAACAACCTATGTACGCTGTATTGGACAA
>ENA-OPYS01000148-OPYS01000148.1-human-gut-metagenome-genome-assembly--contig:-NODE-148-length-10536-cov-1.096167_pt1 | contig 10536 bp, 9 predicted proteins | sample MGYA00242635_ERZ504478 | MGnify/ENA primary metagenome ERZ504478 (study PRJEB26092, sample SAMD00036246) | human gut metagenome | host: Homo sapiens | study: EMG produced TPA metagenomics assembly of... | reverse complement strand
CTCTGATTTCGGTGATTTCCTTCGTTCTGCCGGAAATACGGCTCCTGAAGATGAACCTGACTTGAACAAGATTCATTTCAACATGGATATTTTCCGTGCCTTTGCTAAAGGATACATCGAATCGGCCAAGAGTTTCCTTACTCCGCTGGAGATAGAGATGCTGCCATACGCTGTGATGTTGTTCCCATATATGCAGGCCGTACGTTTCCTGGCCGACTATATCAACGGGGATACATATTATCAGATAAAATATGCTGAACACAACTATGTGCGTACACTGGCACAGTATAAACTGTATCAGGAAGCACGTCGTGCGGTTCCTGAAATGAAGGAGTATATTTCTTTGTTGTTGTAAATCAATAGCTTACAAATTCATAAAAGGCGCCCTGGCATTCATTTTCAGAATGTCAGGGCGTTTATTTTCAAACGTCCTTGTGTTTGAACTAAAACGTCAAAGCGTTTTGGTTGAAACGCACTTGCGTTTAAAAGAAAACGTCCTTGCGTTCGTAACGAAACGCAAGGACGTTTTTTTGATTCATTTCAGTCAATATTTCCTATGGTAAATTTCTCAGGGTGTTTCCCTTTGAAATCCTTGAAATATAACTTGATTTCCTTCATGTCTTTTTCAATGTCACCCGTGGGCAAGAGGTATTTTCCTGCTGTAATGCACTTCTTTTCATAATCTATTCCAATCAATACAATCGGAATTTTTGCCCCCAAGGCAATGTAATAGAATCCCTTTTTCCAGTCGGGATTCGCTGAACGTGTTCCTTCCGGTGTAATGGCCAGATGGAATGTGTCACTTTTTTCAATGCGTTGCACCAGTTGGTCTACCATAGAAGTACGCTTGTCGCGGTGAACGGGGATACCTCCCATTTTTCGGAATATGATTCCCAATGGAAAGAAGAACCATTCCTTTTTCATCAGAAAACCCGATTCACGCCCTATGGCTGTGATAAACAATTTTCCGATGAACAAGTCCCAGTTGGTAGTATGCGGAGCCGCACAGATGATGCACTTCTTAAAATCGGGTACACTTACTTCTGCTTTCCAGCCCAGCAGCTTGTGATAGATAAACCGGCAGATAGCTTGTTTCATGTGCTGTTATTTCGACAGTTCTTCCAATTTCTTGAACACGTTGTCTACTTCAGCATTGAAGTCTGCTCTTAGTTTCTTGTAGAACAGTTTCACGCTGCCCGGCTCTGTGTGCTGATGCGGCTGATGATGTCATTACGCAGGTTGATAATCTGCAGGAATACTTCGCTGTAAGCTTCCCGTTTTTCTGCATTTGCGTTTGCTGATTCTACCAGACAGAGTCCTGCTGCCAGTTCTGTAATATAATTGACTGTTTTTTTCAATGATCTTCTACTAGCCATAATTCTAAAGTTTTTTAGTTAATAAAAAATGATTATGGTGTAAAGATACGATTTCTTTTGGAATATCCATGAAACAGCACCCGATTCTTGTAGATAAAAACATTCCGTACTGTTCCGGCGACCTGTGTTGAGTGAAGAATTTGTCACCGGGAACGTACGGAATGAAATTAGTAAAGAGAGATCTATAGGTTGTCTTTATAAAAGACAAAGTATTAGTTCGCAAATAACATGTTGAATTCTTTTTTTATCAAATGTTTCTTGGCTGTTACTGCCGCACTTCTTCCCGGTTCGATACCTTCATTGATGGTGAACTCCATTATTTTTGTAGCTCCAGTTAATTCATCGTCAATTTCATTGTCGGGAGTTCCTATAGGAAACACTCCAGATGTCGGATTGCTTCCGGATTTAGGAGTAACCGCCATGCCTTTGTAGGTGACTCTAATAGTGTAGTTCGTAGCAATAGAAGGGTCGCAGTTTGCAAACATATTTACCCATACCTGATATGTTCCTTTTTGCATGCAATCTGTTTTAAAGAAAATGTTTTCACTGTTTTTCCCGTCAATGTCACAACCTGCATTAGAGTCAATATCCAATCCGATTTTTCCCCATTCAACATCTGGCTCATTTTCATAATCATCACTTTCCAGCCAGTCATTGATAATCTCGTATTCTTTTGAATAATATGGGAAAGGTTGGCCGTAATAAATGACATTTCCGTTGGGTTCTACGACATACAAATCCACGTCTTTTTCATTGCTGAAACGCAAGTTGACTTGTAAATCGCCTGTACCAGCTTCTATGTAGTTGGTTTTACTTGTAAATTGAGAGGAAACTTCACCTTGTTTGTTAACTGTGGTAAATACAAGGGTAAAACTGCTAGTCAGATTCTGGCTTAATAATACGAGTACGGTATAGGTATAGATTTTATCATTTGTGGTGGCGCGTCCTTGTGCGGTTACTGGTGTATCCAACTTTACTTTAAGGTATCCAGATTCTCCTTCTACACCAATATTTACATAGTCTAATTCTTCGTAGGAATTTAAAGTAAGATAGGATGTCCCTCCGGGAAGAGCTGCTTTATCGAAAGTTGCAGCCTGAAGCATGGGGGTATTTCCTACGGGAATGCTTCCTTCAGTGTATTCACTGTTGTCTACATCAATAAACTGGTCTTGTAATGCGCTTTTGCCTGGTTCGTCGTCACTTCCGCAGGCATACAGAGCCATGGCACAAAATACAATGCTGAATAGTTTGACAAGTTGTTTCATAGTGTTTTCATTTTTATACGCTCATTCCCCCTGATGCGTGTGATATGAATATGCGGACGCAGGGAATATTCTTTGTAAAAGAATGTGTCCGTTTTTTGATTTCTTTAATTCCTGCTGTAAATGTTTTTTGTCGTCTTTCATTTTTCTCAAAAGTAATTGTATTTTTGTTTCAAAACAAATTCAAATAAGTTCAAATTGTTTGTGATTGTTGTGATTTTGAAACTATTTGTGCGAATTTGTGGATTATCCGGGCGAAAAATCTATGATATTTTAGCTGAATATTTTTTACCTTTGCAGCATGGAATAAGGACGTTATGAAACGAATACTGATTTATACAGGTGCAGGCTTGCTGCTGTTATTGCTGTTACTGGCCGGCGGACTATGGATTTTCCGTAACCGTATCTTGAACCGGATGGCAGAAAGAAAGATTACTCAAGTGGAGGAGCGGTACGGACTGGAAGTGCATTACGATGAGTTGCGCTTTGAGGGAACCGGATGTCTTTTCCTGAACGGGCTGTCAGTTGCTCCCGAGGAGAGGGATACATTATTGACACTTCGGTCGGCCACGTTTAATTTAGGCTTCTGGCAATTGCTGAAAGGAAATGTGGAGGTGATGGATGTGGCGTTGGACGGATTGACGGTGGATTTTGTTAAAGAGAACCAGCAGGCTAATTATGATTTCTTGTTCCGAAGCAGATCGAATGGTGAAAAGAAACGGAACGGGCTCCCGAAAAGGCGGGATATGACAAGCGTGTGCAAACCTTGCTGAATGGAGTGTTCCGTTTGTTGCCTTCTGAGGGGCGTCTCACCCGTCTGCATGTGCGCGAACGGAAGGACAGCGATTCCGTCAGCCTGTATGTACCGGAATTCAATATTGAGAATCACCGGTTCCGTAGCCAGCTTACTTTTGTAGAAGAAGGACATACACAGCATTGGGAAACGGAGGGAGAAATCAATTCCGGTGAGCGCCGTGTGTCGGTCTGCATTCAGGCACCTGAACTGACTGTGCCCTACATTCGCCGCCGTTTGGGAGCGGAAGTGGCCTTCGACCGGTTGTGGTTAAGTTTCACGCAGCAGGAGGAAGATGAGAAAATGGTGTTGCTTGGTCAGACGGAGGTAGACGGACTGAAAGTCTTCCATCGTCGCTTGTCGCCGGAGCGTATTAACCTGAATCATGGGAAGTTGGATTTTCAGTTGAATGTGGAACCGCATGCCCTGGAACTGGACATGTTGCAGTACGATACGTTTCAATGACTTGCAGTTTCATCCCTACCTGCGGGTAGAACCGCCCAGCCACCTTATGGCTTCCATACATCAACCCCTGTTTCCGGCTAAGGAGCTTTTCAATTCCCTTCCGCATGGACTTTTTGAGAACCTGGAAGGGATTCGGGTGGAAGGAGAACTGGCATACGATTTCGAACTGGATGCCGATTTGTCTCGTCCTGACAGCCTGAAGTTTTATTCCGACCTGCGTCCGCAGCATTTCCGGATACTGGGTTACGGAACAACTGACCTTGGCAAGATGTCAGAAGAGTTTGAGTATACGGCCTACGAGAATGAGATGCCCGTACGCACTTTTCCGGTGGGCCGTCGTGGAATCATTTCCTTCCTCTTGACAGTGTGCCGCAGCTGATGCGCATGGCCGTATTGCAGAGCGAGGACGGAGGATTCTTTTATCATCAGGGATTCCTTCCCGACGCCATTCGTGAAGCGATGGTTTACGATTTGAAAGAACGTCGCTTTGCACGCGGAGGAAGTACAATTTCCATGCAGCTGGTCAAGAATGTGTTCCTGAATCGTCGGAAAAACATCGCACGGAAACTGGAGGAAGCATTGATTGTCTGGCTGATAGAACAGAACCGGCTTACCTCAAAGGAACGGATGTTCGAAGTGTATCTCAATATCGCCGAATGGGGGCCGGGAGTGTATGGGCTGTTAGAGGCTTCAGAGTTTTATTTTGGCAAGCGTCCGTCGCAACTGACGCTGGAAGAATGCATTTACCTGGCTTCCATTATTCCGAAGCCGAAGCATTATCGCAGTTCGTTCGAAGCTAATGGACGGTTGAAAGAAAATCAGGAAGGACACTTCCGGCTGGTAGCCCGCAGAATGGCGGCCAAGGGAGTAATTTCGGAAGCGGCTGCAGAAGAAATCGACTTGTCGCGCGTGGTATTGACCGGAGAAGCCGGAAAATGTTTCACTGACAGTCTCAGCCTCTCCACGCCACAGCTTGTTCCTTGAGTTATTCTCCGAGGATGGTGGCCACGATGCGCCGTCCTCCTCCGTGGTTGCGGAATTCACAGAGGTAGATTCCCTGCCAGGTGCCTAAGTTCAGTCGTCCGTCGGTGATGGGAATAGACAGGCTGGCGCCCACCAGTGAGGATTTGGCATGGGCAGGCATATCGTCCCAGCCTCCAGCGTATGGTCGTACCAGGATTCGCGTTCGCGCACCAGGTTGTTGAATATCTTTTCCATGTCGCTGCGTACGTCAGGATCGCAGTTTTCGTTGACCGACAGTCCGGCGCTGGTATGTTGGATAAAAAGATTGAGTAGTCCGGTCTTGGGTAAGGCAGGCAGGTGACTGAGTACTTCGTCGGTCACGAGGTGAAAGCCACGCGCGCGTGCCCGGAGTGTGAAAGTAGTTTGTTGTATCATAATAATAAGCTGTATGAAAGATTACGGATTTTATCTGCTCAAAGATAACACAAATCTTTCAGAAGGAGGGGATATAGCGTGAAAAACCTCCTTTTACCATTTGTTCAGCCACTCGTCCAGTGTTTCCCCATCCGTGAAGAGTTCGGGTTCCAGTGCTTGGATGCGCTTCTTCATCCGTGATTTCTGCTGGTAGACTGAAGTAGGAGAGATGGCCGATAGTACGGCAATTTGCGATACCGTAAAATGAAGTTTGATAAGAATACAATATTGGATATCCATTTCCGTCAGATTCGGGAAACGGGTGGTGAGGCGTGAAGTGAAGTTATTGTACACGTCGTCTACCAAAGCAGCCAGGCAACTTTTGTCTGCTTCTTTAATGAAGCGCGGGCTGTGGCGCAATTCGTTGATGAGCGGCTGCTCAGAGATGAGTCGTTCGGCCAGTCTGTGTTCTCTTTCCCTCAATTGTTCCATTTCGTTGGTCAGCGTCTGAATGTGCTGGATATGGCTTTTGTGATTCATTTTTGGCTGGGTCGCATTTCGTTTTTCGTATGTCTTTTTCAAACGATTCATCTTTTCTCTGGGGTTTATTTTTTCACGCTATAATTATACTTTTGGCAAAGTTAGCGCATTCTTATTTACTTTAAAATAAATCCATATATACAGCCTTTGTTTTGTAAATTGCTGAAAGTTAGTGTTTTATATTGTTTTCTTTTTGTATGTATATATACAGAGGGCCTTTTTTAGAATCTGTGAAGCCATAAATCCAGCGTTTCTCCTTCGGTAAAGCTGTCCGTTTTTTGTTGCAGGATGCGTTTCTTCATCCTTGATTTTTGCTGCGATACGGAGGTGGGGGATACCGCCATGAATACAGCTATTTGCGACACACTGAAGCCTAATTTGATGAGGATGCAGAGCTGCTGGTCCAGTTCGGTCAGGTTGGGGAAAGTTTCCGTAAGCCGTTCGGTGAAATGAGGATAGATTTTGTTGACCAATGTGGCAATCCGGACAAAATCCTCGGGTTGCAGAAAGCGTGGTTTGCTCCGAAGTTCAGCCACTAACGGATGGGTAGAAATCAGTTGTCCGGTCAGTGCCTCTTCTCTTTCTTTGAGTCGCAGCATTTCGGTGGTGAGTTCCTGAAGATGTGGAGTTTTGAGCGGTGCGCTTTTCAATTGTTTCCAGTGCGCTTCAATCTGGTGTTGCAGATTTTGGTTGGCAAGATTCAGTTGTCGGTTCTGTTCTTCCAGTTGCTTGATGAGCGACAATTGCGCTTCCTGTTCACTGGCTTTCTGGGTAGAGAGTTGCATTTGCAGTTCCTGGATACTTTCATTGTTTTGTGCCATCAATACCTCGTTGTCCTTTAACTGTTTACTGTATTTTTGTAGTTCGCTGGAAAGACGGCGAATGGTGCGTTCCTTCTTCTTCAGGTTCTGCTGGTAGAGGACGATAAGTGCCAGAATCACTCCTAACAGCAAGGATACAATTACCGCGATGCGGAGTTCCATCTGCTGGCGGTTGATGATGAGTTCGTAGTTCCGTTGTTGCAGCTGGGCTCTGGTTTCCTGCTGCCGCAATGCCGTGTTGTGCTTGTCTTTGAGGTCTTCTGTGATGGAGTCGCAATACCGTCTGAATACCTGTCCGCTATATGGAAGGCCCATTCTTTCATTTAATGCGGACTGCATCTGATAATATAAGGATTTGAATGATAACATGATTTGGTCTTTTTTCTGCTTTTGCTCTTTGTCCATGCTTTGGGCAGCTTTATCCAAATAATAGAACGCCGAATCATTCTTTCCTAAGTTTATATAAATCTCTGCCAGGCTTAACTGGACAGCATACGGCAGGAAATCGGGATTGAGACGGATAAGCCGTTGGAATTGGGCGATGGCTTCCCTGTATCTGTGTGCTCCTACCAGCATACAGCCATGGTTTCGCAGAATATGATGGGCGAACAAGGTATCACCGGCCTCTAATGCCAGTTGAAACCCTTTCTCCGGACAATCAATGTTCGATGTATCTCCTCCCAATTGCGATACGAGGGCCAGTGAATATACCATCTGGTAATGCTCCTTCACCGGTAGTTTGTGGGCAATGCGAAGCATGTCTTCAATCATCGCTTTACACTCTAAAAAACGGCTTTGCTTGTATAGCACTTCCAGTTTCTTGCGCTGCAGCACTAACATGTTGGTGGTGTCTTTTCGGGAGATGGCCAGAGCAATGCCTTTGTCGAACACTGTGATAGCCTCATCGTTTGCTTCTTTCCACCTCAGGTACATGCCTTCGAGCAGGTAAGTATCCAGCAGTCGTGCGGTATCTGTTGGCTGTTGGCGGTAGTAGGCAATAGCCTGATAGAGCAGGGAATCTTCTAACAGAGACATTTCCAGCTGGTAGTGGGCCATCGCCTTGTTCCATACCAGTTTCATCCGTTCCGCTTCCGGAAGAGACGTTTCATCCTTGATATTAAATAGAAGTTGCAAGGCAGAATCTGGTTGGTGACGATGCAGCAAAGAGTCCGTTTGTCGTAGCAGAGCACTTGCGTGCGGTTGCCTTGTGCAAGTAGCAAACAGCAGCAAGATGCCTGCTATATAGAGAATGGGTTTTATTTTGTGTTTCATGTGGCTGTTGATAAGGTGATATCACTTTTTCGTCCTACAAATATAACGATTTCTTGTTACATACGGTTTTTCTGGCTTTCTCCGGCTCCGGTACCCTTGTACTTACTCTTGGTAGCGTTGAACTTGTAGCGCATGGTCAGTGAGATTCTTCTGAAATTGGTGATATAATCTGTCATGGTTTTGATGCCGCTATAAATAGTGCAATCCACATCATCTGTTTCAAATAGATTGGTGACCTGAAGCTGGAAACTCAGCCTTTCTTTGAAGAAACTCTTGTAGAGCCCCATAGACACATTCAGGGAGTTGATACCCATGTACATGTTCTGTGAATGTCCTTTGGTGTAATAAGTACCATCTACATCAAATAGGAATCCTGCCGGAAGAGTGAAACTGTTACGCCACACAATGATTGTCCTTGGTTTACTCAGTGTGAGTTTGCCGTCCGGTCCTTCTGCATGAAGCCACTGCTTAAAGACCTGTGCGGTAAGCTGCGGACTCCACCAGCTGATAGTAGGCGATAAGGTGATAGCTGATATGATATTGTTGTAGGGTTCCGTATTGACGGTTTTTAGCAAGGATATGGTAGGATCAGCTTCCGAATAAGGTTCGCAAACCTGAATAATATCGTCTTTCGTACGGTTATAAGTAAAGCTGAAATTCACCCATTTATAGGATGCGGAAAATATAAGGTCCTGATTGATGATAGGTTTGAGAAATGGATTTCCCGTTTGGTAGGTATATCTGTTGCCGTAATATATGTTTCCTCTCAACATATCGTATGAAGGACGCGTGATACCACCGCTATAGCTCAGCTGAATTTGTGTTTTTCCTATGGGAAAGTTTATGTTGACAGAAGGAAATACATTGTTGAACGTGCGGCTTTGTTTGTCGATGTGTTTTCCTTGCTCATAGTAGTCGAACTTCACGTTCTCGTATCTCACTCCGGCTTGCACATCTACCTTGCCGAACGAGTGTGAGTAGTCCATGAAAGCCGCAGTGGAACCTTCTTTTATTTTACTGTCATCATTGTCGAGGATGCCCTCTTGGTTGTGATAGAGGTTTGTTCTGCTGGTATGCGAATACTCACCGCCAAATGACAGATTCCCCTTCCATAAAGGATACGACACGATCAGTTTTGTGGCATACAATGTTCCGTTATTTTTATTGAAGGTATTGACATCGTTCTCCGTTTCTCCATTGGTGATTTCCCTTGTATGCTGGCTTTCTTCTTTTACGTTCCACAAACCGTCGGCATTGAAATCAATGTTCCAATCGCCTATCTGTCCGTTATAGTAATAGTTCAGGCTGTGTCTTGTAGAAGGGTCTTCACCAATCATTGTACTTGTATTGTTTTCGTACAGTTCTTGGTCAGCATAGATATTGGCTGTGTAACGCCAGTCGCCTGAAGAGTTGAAGTATTTGTCCATATCGTAGCGTACACCCATGGAGTGTTTCTCATTGAACTGGTAGTTTAGTGAAAGGATGCCTTGGACATTACTATTGGAGTTCTTTCCGTAAGAAGCATCCATTTTCTGTTCCCACAGTTTGTCGAGATAAGTCTTCATGCCAATCTGCTGGTTATTCCCGTTGCGGAATCTGCCTCCGAACAATGTTCCCGACAGGTCGAAACCTCCTTTCCGGTAATTGAAATTAAACTGGTCGAAAGTAGTCCAGCCATACGTTCTTCGGTGGCGGGTTACAAAACGGTTATTAAATCCGAATACTTCGCCTGCTGCTTTCTTTGTAATGATGCGAATGACGGCTTTCACGGAAGCATCGTATCTTGCTCCGGGATTCTTCACAACCTCCACGCGCTTGATTTGTTCGGACGATAACTGGTCAATTTCCGAATTGTCGCGTACCTTGCGTCCGTTGATGTAAATCTCGGCAGTGCCCGAGCCAAATACGTTTACTTCTTCATCTTCCGCAGAAACGCCCGGAATCTTGTTCAATAAATCTTCACCTGTTCCAGCCTTTTCGAGTACACTACCCGTAACAGTGGTAATCATGGCATCACCTTTGAGCTGCATCTTGGGCAAATCGGCCTTTACCACGACTTCTCCTAACTGTTGTGTGTCTGATGTCAGCTGTATTACCCCTAAGTTGGCAGGTTGGATGGGTTTGTATACAGTGTTGTATCCGATTGAAGAAATACGTACAAGCTGATTCGGTGTGGTGGTATTCAGGCTGAACGTGCCGTCTTCAGCCGTAACGGTTCCCGTGACGAAGGTCGAGTCGGGGAGTGCCAGAAGGACTACGTTGGCATAAGGAAGAGGTTGTTTGTTTTCGTCGATTAATTTTCCACTGACGGTCTGTGCGGCAATTTCACCGGCAGATGTGAGGCTGCATAATAGCAGGAGCGCTTTTCCAATTGTGTGCATACGATACTTGTTTTCTTATTATTTGCAAAGTGTGTTTGTCTACTTTTTTTGATAGTAGTTTCTGTATTGCAAATATAGAAAGAAGAATTGTATGTATGCGAAAAACGGTCTCTACAGGTTTGTTCTTGATAAAACCTGTATGCAGCTGATTTATTGTATTTTAAATATAACATCGGAATCATGTATCTCTACAATTTGTGTTTTTTATATTTTAAGAGCTGATAAGTTCTTGAAGAAAGACATTTTCGG
>ENA-OPYS01000146-OPYS01000146.1-human-gut-metagenome-genome-assembly--contig:-NODE-146-length-10605-cov-1.400363_pt1 | contig 10605 bp, 8 predicted proteins | sample MGYA00242635_ERZ504478 | MGnify/ENA primary metagenome ERZ504478 (study PRJEB26092, sample SAMD00036246) | human gut metagenome | host: Homo sapiens | study: EMG produced TPA metagenomics assembly of... | reverse complement strand
GTTACCGGAAATTACCATCGGTACCTTTAAAGCAGCTGACGGAACAACAGACTTGTATTATCGTCTGATTAAGCCCGTAGACTTTGACCCGAACAAGAAATATCCGGCCATTATCTACGTATATGGTGGACCGCACGCACAGCTCATCCACAACACGCGTTTCTACGATGCCAGAGGATGGGATTTATACATGGCTCAGAAAGGGTATGTGATGCTGACAGTAGACAGCCGGGGAAGTGATAACCGGGGACTGGCTTTTGAAAACTGTACATTCCGCCACTTGGGAGTAGAAGAGATGAAAGACCAGGTCAAAGGTGCTGAGTTTCTGAAATCACTGTCTTATGTAGACGGTGAACGAATCGGCGTACATGGTTGGAGCTTCGGTGGCTTCATGACAACCAACCTGATGCTGACTTATCCTGACATCTTCAAGGTAGGCGTGGCTGGAGGACCGGTTATTGACTGGAAGTTCTATGAGGTGATGTACGGTGAACGCTATATGGATACTCCGGAAGCTAATCCGGAAGGATACAAGGGTTCCGACTTGAAACAGAAGGCCGGCAACCTGAAAGGCCGTCTGGAAATCATTATCGGAGGTACAGACCCCACTTGTGTTCCACAGCACAGCTACTCATTCTTGAGAGCTTGTATTGAAGCTGGTACCCATCCGGACTTTTTCGTTTATCCGGAAGACGGACATAACATGATGGGACGTGACCGTGTACACCTGCACGAACACATCACCCGCTATTTTGAAGACCATTTGAAATAATAGACTAAAAAACAGATACATATATGAAACTTTTACTTTTAGGTTCAGGAGGACGCGAACATGCACTGGCATGGAAAATCGCACAAAGCCCGAAAATTGAAAAGTTATACATCGCTCCGGGAAATGCCGGTACGCGTGAAGTAGGCGAAAACGTAGCTATCAAAGCCGATGACTTTGAAGGTATCAAGCAGTTTGTAACGGCCCACGGCATTGACATGGTAGTAGTAGGTCCGGAAGACCCATTGGTGAAGGGGGGTATATGATTTCTTCAAAAACGATGACGCATTGAAGCAGGTACCGGTTATCGGTCCGTCAAAGGCTGGAGCCGTGCTAGAAGGAAGCAAGGAATTTGCCAAAGGTTTCATGCAGCGTCATCATATTCCGACTGCCGGATACAAGAGCGTAACTGCAGCCAACCTGGAAGAAGGGCTGGCTTTCCTGGAAACACTGGAAGCACCCTACGTGCTGAAAGCTGACGGATTGTGTGCTGGAAAAGGTGTATTGATTCTCCCCACATTGGAAGAAGCCAAGAAAGAGCTGAAAGAAATGCTGGGTGGAATGTTCGGAAATGCTTCTGCCACAGTAGTTATCGAAGAATTCCTGAGCGGTATCGAATGCTCTGTATTCGTACTGACTGATGGAAAGAACTATAAAATCCTGCCGGAAGCCAAAGACTACAAACGTATCGGCGAAGGTGACAAAGGATTGAACACAGGCGGTATGGGTTCTGTTTCTCCGGTTCCATTTGCTGATGCAGAATGGATGAAGAAGGTGGAAGACCGTATCATCCGTCCTACAGTTGAAGGACTGGCTGCAGAAGGTATCGATTACAAAGGATTTATCTTCTTCGGACTGATTAATGTAAAAGGTGAACCGATGGTCATCGAATATAATGTCCGCATGGGGGACCCTGAAACAGAAAGTGTCATGCTTCGTATCAAGAGTGACTTAGTAGACTTATTTGAAGGGGTAGCTCAGGGCAACCTGAATGAAAAGGCCCTAGAAATTGACCCGCGCTCAGCTGTCTGCGTCATGCTGGTATCTGGCGGCTACCCAGAAGCTTATGAAAAAGGATTCCCGATGACGGGTATTGAAGAAGCAAAGGCAGGCGGAAGTATTGTATTCCATGCCGGAACAGCCTTGAAAGACGGACAGGTGGTTACTGCCGGAGGACGAGTGATCGCAGTTAGTTCCTACGGAGCCAACAAGGCAGAAGCTCTAGCACAGTCTTTCCAGAATGCAGGCAAAATCTGTTTCGAGAAAAAATATTTCCGTTCAGACATCGGGTTTGACCTGTAACACATGCTTGCCCGAAATAGATTTCAATATGAACTGGCCACCGGAAGGGCTACTCTTCCGGTGACCATTATCATCTGTCTTATCATGTATGGTATTACCTATCAGGAAAAGACAGATTTACTTTCTTTGGCCATTCACGGAGCCATAGTCTACTGCCTGATTGAGTTGAATACCACGTTTTCACTCATCCGGACACGTACAACACTTCATGCGGCCCTATTTCTTTTTTTCTTAAGCGGACTTCCTTTCCTACACACCTATTCACATGAGCAATGGATTCCGCTGCTGTTTACGGTTTCTTTCTCTTACTTATTCAGAAGCTATGAATCGGTATATGCTCCGATTCCTGTTTTTCATTGCTTCCTCTGTCTCGGTATCAGCAGTTTTCTGCTTCCGCAGGTACTCTACTTTGTGCCGCTGATTTATTTCTACATGATTGGTTTGAGGGCTTTTACCCTCCGCACATTCTTTGCAGGTCTCATCGGCCTCCTCGTTCCTTATTGGATTGCATTGGCCTATCATCTTTATGCTGGAAACATGGAAGCGACCTGGCTACCTTTCAAAGCACTTGCCCACTTCCCTCCAATAGACTACGCTATTCTCTCTTTGTCACAATTGGTTTCGGGAGGTATTGCAATCTTATTTATAGCCATCTGCAGTGTAGAATGTATTCTGCATAGCTACCAGGACAAGGTACAAACACGCATCATGCTCCGTGTCCTGATAATTACAGGAATCGGCACATTGGCCTGTATGCTGCTTCTGCCTTCACACTTCAATACTTATTTTCTTATGACATTAGTCGTAGGTTCCGTCATGGGTGGTCACTTACTGGCACTGACCTTCAACCGGTTTACCCGTATCTTTCTTTGGGTATCCCTTGGAATCTGGACCTGCGTATGTATCATGAATTTATGGATGCATTTATTCAATTTCTAATAGACTGGGGATACTGGGGAATGTTTCTCTCTGCATTCCTGGCCGGTACCATCCTACCGTTCAGTTCGGAAGTTGTGCTACTAGCCTGCATCGGATTAGGATTGGACCCTGTATGGTCCACACTTTTCACAACTGCAGGAAATGCACTCGGAGGTTTTACCTGCTATTGGATAGGGCGAATTGGCAAAACTGAATGGATTGAAAAATACTTCAAAGTAGACAAAAAACAAATGGACAAGGCCATCCGGTTTATTCACGGAAGAGGGTCGTGGATGGCCTCTTCTCTTTTCTTCCCGTCATTGGAGACGCCTTACTTATTGCACTGGGATTTATGAGAGGCAATGTATGGATTACCACTATTGCTATGACTATTGGCAAACTGGCACGCTATGCCATCATCGTAACCACAGCCTTGGGAGTATTCCGATTCATCGGATAGAAAACCAATGCAAATTTTTCATGCTCAAAAGATATGACTATCTTTGCGAAAACGACCGAAAATCGTCTTCGAAAAAATTAATAGGAACATGAAAAAACTTCTTTGCATCTATTACTTGTTATGTATAGCCACATTGGCTTATGCACAAGACTTAAGATTTAATGCCAACGGAAAATTTAAAATCGTTCAGTTTACTGACGTACACTATATTTTTAATGATTCGCGCGCAGAAGTAGCCATTGAACGCATCAATGAAGTGCTGAATGCTGAAAATCCAAACTTGGTAATGTTTACTGGAGATATTATCTACGGCAAACCCGCAGAAGAAGGAATGCGCACCGTATTGGAACAGGTATCTAAACGAAAAATCCCTTTTGCTGTAACTTTCGGAAATCATGATGACGAACAAGGACTTTCCCGTGAAGAGCTATTGAAAATCATTCAACGTATTCCCTATAGCCTGACTTCCACCACAAAGGGTATTTCAGGTACCACCAACTTTATTCTGCCGATCAAATCATCCGATGGACAGAAGGATGCTGAAATCCTTTATGTATTTGATTCCCATTCTTATTCACAGATAAAGGGCGTGAGAGGATATGATTATATCGATTTCAACCAAATTCAATGGTACCGTGAGAACAGTACAAAATATACACAGACAAACGGTGGAACTCCCCTTCCTTCGCTGGCTTTCTTCCACATTCCTCTTCCTGAATACAATCAGGCTGCAGCCGATGAAAATGCAGCATTGCTCGGCACCCGGAAAGAAAAAGCATGTGCCCCTGTCTTAAATTCAGGTCTTTTCACCGCAATGAAAGAAATGGGTGACATTGAAGGAGTGTTTGTAGGACATGATCACGACAATGATTATGCGGTAATGTGGCAAGGCATTCTTTTAGTATACGGGCGCTACACCGGTGGAAATACGGTTTATAACAACTTGTCCAACGGAGCTCGTATTATCGAACTGACCGAAGGCGAAAAAGGATTCTGTACTTGGATTCGTACTAAGAATCATACAGAACAAGAGGTGAAATTTCCGGAAAGCTTTTTTAAAACCCAACAAATAGTTCCACAAAAGAATAGCCAGATTTGTTTAACAAAAGACTGTTAATATAAAAATGATTACACTTGAACCGACGGCTGATGGAAGCAATACATTATACGTTCCTGAATTGAATGAACATTATCATTCCGTGAAAGGCGCATTGACCGAGTCTGCACATATTTTTATTCAAATGGGATTGAATCACGCTCAGGCAGTAAATCCCCATGTACTTGAAATCGGTTTCGGTACAGGACTGAACGCCTTTCTGACCTTGTTGGAAGCAGAAAAAAGCCAAAGAGCCATTCACTTTACCAGCATTGAACGATTCCCGCTTTCGGAAGATATTGTACGCGAACTTGCCTATCCGGAAACAATCGCTCCGGAAGAGTGTGAGAAATTCTATGCACTGCACACTGCTCCCTGGAATCAGGAAGTAAAAATCTCACCTTATTTCACGCTTCACAAGATAGAAGGTGATTTCACTCACTTTGCATTCAGTGAATGTTATGATGTGATCTACTTTGATGCCTTTGCTCCCGAAAAACAGCCTGAGATGTGGAGTCTGCCACTTTTTGACAACTTGTACCGCCAGATGAATCCCGGTGGAATCCTGACTACTTACTGCGCAAAAGGAGTGGTAAGGAGAATGTTGCAGGCAGCTGGTTTCACCGTAGAGCGGCTCCCTGGCCCTCCGGGAGGTAAAAGAGAAATTCTTCGGGCAACCAAAGAAAGAACCTAAAAATAAACAAAGGAGTCTCCCGCTACCAAAAGAAACTACTATATTTGTATCACACTTTCAATACGACACAAACGAATGAAAAAATATTTTTTTACTTTGATAAGTATCCTGCTGCTCACCGTATCTTGTACGGGAAAGCAAGGAAAAGAAGACGCCCCTACTCTGACAGTAACCATTGAACCGTTACGATATTTCACAGAAGCCATTGCTGGAGACAAATTCCAGGTGGTCAGTATCGTTCCCAAAGGAGCTAATCCGGAAATATACGACCCTACGCCCCAGCAACTCGTCGAACTGGCACGAAGCAAAGCCTATCTGCGCATCGGCCATATCGGGTTTGAACAGGCATGGGCAGAAAGATTGCAAGCCAACACACCCAAACTGCCTTTTTATGACATGTCGCAAGGAGTCGATCTCATTCATGAAATACATCCGCATGCCCATACGCATGGAAATATAGACGGAGTAGAACCTCATATATGGAATTCAGTTTCGAATGCACGTATCATTTCTTCTAACATCTGCAAGGCATTGTCCGAAATAGACCCGGACAATCAAACTTACTATCAGACACGATTGGACAGCCTGCAACAGGTCATCAACCGTACTGAACGTGAGATGCAGAGCTATTTGACGAATGCTGACTATTGTTTCCTGATTTACCATCCGGCATTAAGTTACTTTGCCAGAGATTACAGCCTGCAGCAAATCAGCATCGAGGAAGGAGGAAAGGAACCTTCACCAAGCCATCTGCAGGAACTGATGAAAACCTGCAAACAGAAACAGGTAAGAGTCGTATTCGTGCAACAGGAATTCGACCAGCGTAACGCGGAAGTAATCGCGCAGGAACTGGGACTAAAAATCGTCCCTATCAACCCGTTAAGCTATGACTGGAACAAAGAAATGATTCACATAGCCAAATCATTAAGCAAAAAACAATAACTAAAAATTATCCTCATGAACCAACCTCTTATCAGACTGACTGAGATTGCCGCTGCATACGACCAGAAAAAAGTGCTGGAACATATCAACCTGGAAATTGCAGAAAAGGATTTTCTTGGAGTAATCGGCCCGAACGGAGGAGGAAAAACCACCTTGATGAAAATTATTTTAGGCTTACTAAAGCCTTCGGCTGGAACAATTCAGTTTTTTCATCAGGGAAAGGAGGTGAATGAGATTACAATGGGGTATTTGCCCCAATACAACACTATAGACAAGAAATTTCCCATCTCGGTGTACGAAGTGGTTCTTTCCGGATTAAATAAACAAAAATCATTGTTCCGCTCATTCTCCAAGGCACAGCATGACAAGGTACGTGAAACCATTGCCCGCATGGGACTGGAAGGCTTGGAACAAAGAGCCATCGGACAATTAAGTGGCGGACAGCTGCAAAGGGCTTTATTGGGGCGCGCACTCGTCTCCAATCCAGAAGTCGTCATTCTGGATGAACCCAACACATACATTGACAAGCGTTTTGAGGCTCGTCTTTATGCTCTGTTGGAAGAAATCAACAAGGAATGCGCCATCGTGCTAGTGAGTCACGATATCGGCACCATCCTGCAAAACGTAAAAAGCATTGCCTGTGTAAACGGCACGCTGGATTACCATCCGGATACGGAAGTTTCCGCCGAATGGCTGGAGGCACATTTTGAATGTCCTATCGAACTGTTAGGACACGGCAACCTGCCTCATCGAATATTAAAATGCCATCATCACGAAGAGTAGAAGGCTGCTTTTAACGCCTTTTGCAACATTATCATTTACTTTTGGGACTTGATTAGCAAATGTTTGCTATCTTTGCCGCATTGAATTTTAACGAGAAACTAAAAATAATTCATGAAACAGTACAACAAGATTAACAATCTGGTAGGCTGGCTTACTTTTGCGGTGGCTGCATTTACTTACTGCATGACCATTGAACCGACGGCCAGCTTCTGGGACTGTCCGGAATTCATTACTACCGGATACAAACTGGAGGTAGGACATCCTCCTGGCGCACCTTTCTTCATGCTGACAGCCAACCTGTTCAGCCAATTTGCCAGCGATGCGACTCAAGTGGCTAAAATGGTGAACATAATGAGTGCCCTGATGAGTGCGGCATGTATCCTGTTCCTATTCTGGAGCATTACTCACCTGACCAAAAAACTGATTTGCCCCGATGACAAAGAGATGACTACGGGCAAGCTGATTACCATCATGGGATCAGGTCTGGTAGGTGCACTGGCTTATACATGGAGTGATACATTCTGGTTCAGTGCGGTAGAAGGTGAAGTATATGCATATTCCAGCCTTTTCACTGCCGTTGTTTTCTGGCTGATTCTGAAGTGGGAGAACCGGGCTAACGAGCCTCACAGCGACCGTTGGCTGATTCTGATTGCTTACCTCACAGGATTGTCTATCGGTGTACATTTGCTGAACTTACTGTGTATTCCGGCCATCGTACTGGTATATTATTACAAGAAAAACCCCACCGCCAACCTGAAAGGCAGTCTGATAGCCTTGGCTGGTTCCATGATTCTGGTAGCTGTCGTATTGTATGGCATCGTGCCGGGTATCGTGAAGGTAGGCGGATGGTTTGAGCTGTTGTTTGTCAACGACTTCGGCCTGCCATTTAATACGGGTGTCATCATTTACATGATTATTCTGGCTGCAAGCATCATCTGGGGTGTATACGAAAGCTACACCGTGAAAAGCCGCAAGCGGATGAATATCTCTTTCCTGACCACTGTCGGTTTGCTGGGTATTCCGTTCTACGGACACGGCTGGAGCAGTGTCTTCATCGGTATCATCGTACTGGCTATTTTAGCAATTTACCTCTTTGCCAATATCGGTGAAAAATACCGTGTCAGCGCACGCACGCTGAATACCAGTCTGCTGGCCATGATGATGATTGTGGTAGGTTATTCTTCGTATGCAGTCATTGTCATCCGTTCTTCGGCCAATACGCCAATGGACCAGAACTCTCCGGAAGACATCTTTACTTTGGGAGAATACTTAGGCCGTGAACAATACGGTACCCGCCCGTTATTCTACGGACAAACTTATGCTTCTAAACCGGCATTGAAACCTACTGAAGGAGGATGCGTGTACGACGTGGAAGAAGGGGATCCGGTATACCAGCGGAAAGAAAAGGAACATCCGGATGAAAAAGACAGCTACGAAATTGTACGTCATAAAAACAGAGTATAAATACGCTCAAAAACATGTTGTTCCCACGTATGTACAGCGATGCACATGCACAAGCCTACGAAGACTGGCTGGGAGGAGTAGAAGGACGTCAGGTTCCCTACGACCAGTGTGGAGAAATGATTATGGTGAAGATTCCGACACAATGGGATAACATCAAGTTCTTCTTCATCTACCAGTTGAACTACATGTACTGGCGTTATTTCATGTGGAACTTTGCCGGACGTCAGAATGACATTCAGGGACAGGGAGAAATCGAACATGGAAACTGGATTACCGGTATTTCATTTATCGATAACATGTTGATAGGCGACCAGACGCTGCTCCCAAGTGAACTGAAAAATAACAAGGGACACAACGTATTCTACTGCTTACCGTTGATTTTAGGACTTATCGGTCTGTTTTGGCAGGCTTATAAGGGAGAAAAGGGTATCCAGCAGTTCTGGATTGTCTTCTTCCTCTTCTTCATGACCGGTCTAGCCATTGTGCTTTACCTGAACCAGACACCGCAGCAACCTCGTGAACGAGACTATGCATACGCCGGTTCGTTCTATGCATTTGCCATCTGGATTGGACTGGGAGTGGCAGCCATAGCCGAATACCTGAGCAAGAAAATCAATGAAAAGCCTGCGGTTATCTTAGCCAGTGTAGTCTGCTTGCTGGTGCCCGTGCAAATGGTCAGCCAAACATGGGACGACCACGACCGCAGCAACCGCTATACATGCCGCGATTTCGGACAGAACTACCTGAACTCTGTACCCGAAAAAGGAAATCCGATTCTCTTTACCAACGGTGATAACGATACATTCCCCTTGTGGTATAATCAGGAAACAGAAGGTGTACGCACGGATGTACGTGTCTGCAACCTGAGTTACCTGCAGACTGACTGGTACATCGACCAGATGCGCCGTCCGGCATACGACTCTCCTTCAGTACCTATCAACTGGGATCGTATTGACTATGTATCCGGTCACAACGAAGCGGTGTACGTACGTCCTGATGCCATGCCGACCATTCTTGAATTCTACAAAAAGAACCCGGAAGAGGCAGCCAAGGAGTTTGGAGATAATCCATACGAACTGAAAAACATCCTGGAACACTGGGTACGCTCACCGAAAGAAGACTTACAGATGATTCCGACCGACAGTATCGTCATAAAACTGGATAAGGAAGCCATCAAACGTTCGGGTATGCTGACACCTGATTCTATTCCGGAATACATGCATATCTCGCTGAAAGGAAAACGAGTGCTGTATAAGAGCGAACTGATGATGTTGGAAATGTTGGCCAATACCAACTGGGAACGTCCGATGTACATGGCTATCACTGTGGGTTCTGACAATCACCTGAACCTGACCAATAACTTCTTGCAGGAAGGTCTGGCTTATCGCATCACTCCGTTTGACAATGCGAAATTAGGCAGACGACTCGACAGCGAAAAGATGTACGACAACCTGATGAACAAGTTCAAGTTCGGCGGCATTGACAACCCTGACATTTACCTGGATGAAACGGTATTACGCATGTGCGATACTCATCGCCGCATGTTCGTACAGCTGACCAGCCAGTTGATTAAGGAAGGCAAGAAGGATAAGGCACTGAAAGCATTGGATTATTGCGAAAAAGTGATTCCTTCGACCACTGTTCCGCACGACTACCTGATGAGCAGTTCCAAGGAAATGGCAGAAAACTACCTGGCATTAGGACAGCCGCAGAAAGCTGAAAAGATTCTCAATGAACTGGCCAACAACGCTGTAGAATATGCTACCTGGTACTTGAGTCTGGACGATGCCCGTTTCGCAAGTTCATACGAAACTGCATGCGTTATTTCTATATTCTGGATGATGTATGCAAGACCATGGCGCAAATGAAAGACAGCAAGACAGGTGAAGAAAACAAATCTGCTTTGCATTATGCTCAAAAGTTCGACCAGCTGTACAAACTGCTGGAAAAACGAGTAGGTAACAGCGCTCCTGCTCAATAATACAGAAATTGAATGATTAGATACAGAATGTCATTCTGAACACCACAGAGAATATCACCACCTTTGCAGGTTCAGAATGACATTCTTTCTTTTAATTCTTTCTGCAAAACAAACCTCTTAAAACGACGAAAAACATGTTCATAGAACAACCTCCACAATTTATCCGTCTGCTTTATCCAAAAGCTCTCTGGCGCAT
>ENA-OPYS01000144-OPYS01000144.1-human-gut-metagenome-genome-assembly--contig:-NODE-144-length-10632-cov-0.972489_pt1 | contig 10632 bp, 13 predicted proteins | sample MGYA00242635_ERZ504478 | MGnify/ENA primary metagenome ERZ504478 (study PRJEB26092, sample SAMD00036246) | human gut metagenome | host: Homo sapiens | study: EMG produced TPA metagenomics assembly of... | reverse complement strand
CCATCTTTAATTAATTTGGTAGGAATTGGCTAATCTCCCTTTTATTCAGTAAATTTCAAGCCGTTTCACTACGTTAGTAATAATTATTACGATTATGTTACAAATCTGTTGCAAAAATAACAATATTTCAAAGAATTTCCCAATCGGAAGCTCACTTTTGGATATTTATAATGGTTTTAATCTAGATATCCCATACGGGCCGGTCAGTGCCAAAGTCAATAACAAAGTAGAAGGACTCAATTACCGGGCCTATAATAATAAGGATGTAGAGTTCCTGAACATACTGAATCCTTCAGGAATGCGTACCTATGTCCGTTCGCTCTGCTTCATCTTGTGCAAAGCGGTGGAGGACTTATACCCTGATGGAAAAATCATGCTTGAACATCCCGTATCCAAAGGATATTATTGCGCCTTGCAGATAGGACGCGAAACCGGGCTAGATGATGTTTCCCGTATTAAGCAGCGAATGAAAGAGATTGTGGAAGCCAACATCCCTTTCCACCGTTTTGAATGTCACACAACTGAAGTAGTAGAACTATTCCGCCGGAAAGGAATGATGGACAAAGTTAGACTGCTTGAAACTTCAGGGGAACTTTACTCCTATTATTATACTTTAGAAGATACCATTGACTACTACTACGGCAGTCTGTTGCCCAGCACCGGATATATCCGCAAATTCGACATTGTTAAATACTATGACGGCTTGTTGCTGCGAGTCCCCAACCGTCAGAATCCGGAAATATTGGAGGAAGTAGTAAAACAAGAAAAAAATGCTGGAAGTATTCAAAGAGCACCGACGCTGGAATCAGATTTTAGGTGTGGGTACTGTAGGAGATTTCAATGTGGCCTGTAATGAAGGTTATGCCACCGATCTGATTAATGTGTCTGAAGCCTTGCAGGAAAAAAAATTTCCAATATTGCTGATGAGATATACCACAGAGGAAAAAACGGTCAAAGAGTAAAACTGGTTCTTATCTCCGGTCCATCCTCTTCTGGTAAAACGACTTTCAGCAAACGGCTCAGTATCCAGTTGATGGCAAACGGGCTGAAACCTTACCCCATCTCCCTGGACAATTACTTTGTTGACCGAGAAAAGACACCAAAAGATGAAAAAGGTGATTATGATTACGAATCATTGTATGCATTGGATTTGGAGTTCTTCAACAAGCAATTACAAGATCTGCTTCATGGAAAGGAAGTAGAGTTACCACGTTTCAACTTCACCACAGGAAGAAGGGAATTTAAAGGTGACAAACTTAAGATTGACGATAACATGATATTGATTCTCGAAGGGATTCATGCACTTAACCCCGAATTAACCCCTCATATTCCCGCCGAGAATAAATATAAAATATATGTATCGGCATTAACCACTATTCTGCTGGACAATCATAATTATATTCCGACTACCGACAACCGTTTGTTGCGCCGTATTATCCGCGATTACAAATACCGTGGCTATTCCGCAGAGGAAACAATCAGAAGATGGCCCAGCGTACGCGCCGGAGAAGAAAAATGGATCTTCCCATATCAGGAAAATGCAGATGCCATGTTCAATTCTGCCCTGTTGTTTGAACTGGCCATTATGAAGGATTATGCCATTCCTATTCTAAGGAATGTTCCCAATAACAAACCGGAATATTCAGAAGCATACCGTTTACGCAAATTCTTGGAATATTTCGCTTCGGTACAAGATAAAGAATTGCCTCCCACTTCTTTACTGAGAGAGTTTTTAGGAGGAAGCAGTTTCCGGTATTAACCTGTTATTAAACAGTATATAAGTTTTGTTTATGTGCAAAACAAACTGTAATTTCGGCCATTATTAAACAAGTATAAGTGAATGCACTCCAAAGGCTATAGAAAATTGTTCAACTGCCTGATGTTCTACTACTAAGAACATTTCTTCTTCAGGAGGGTATGCCAAAAGCCAGCAGACTGTACATTACACCACCATAAAGATGGATTAAATGACAGCGTATCTTACTTTTGGCATACGTTTCTTTCTATTTGATATCTTATTCTCTTGCACATCAATTGGTCGGATCCATTAATCCGCCCTTATGGAAATTTCTATTTATGAACCAGTAGACCTTATTATAACTCTTATGAAAACAACAATCAACGGTATGACAGACCGTATCCGACGCCTACGTCAAGAATCTTTTGATACACAACCTTCTTTGTCCATAGAACGTGCTCTGATAGAAACCGAATTTTACAAAGAAAACGAAGGAAAGTATCCAATTCCTATTCTAAGAGCACTGAACTTCCTTGAAATCTGTAAACGGAAAACTATATACATAGGTGAAGACGAACTGATTGTAGGTGAACGTGGACCACGCCCCAAAGCCGTATCGACTTTCCCTGAACTGACCTGTCACAGCGTGGAAGACCTTCATGTGTTGAACACCCGCGAATTACAGCGCTATACCATCAGCCAAGAAGATATAGACACCTATGAACGCGAGGTTATTCCTTATTGGAAAGGGCGCACCCAACGCGAACGCATCTTCAATCACGTTCCCAAAGAATGGAAAGAAGCTTACGAAGTAGGAATGTTCACTGAATTCATGGAACAACGAGCCCCCGGCCATACTTCTCTGGACGGAAAGGTTTATCAACATGGCATGCTGGATTTGAAAGAACGTATTGCACATGAGTTGAAAAATCTGGATTTTATGAATGATCCAGAAGCAACCGACAAACAAGAAGAACTGACCGCCATGTCCATCTCCTGTGATGCCGCTATCATTTTTGCCGAACGCCATGCCGAACTGGCCGAAAAGATGGCTGGACAAGAAACCGATCCGAAACGCAAAAAGGAACTGAAAAAAATAGCGGAAATCTGCCGATGGTTCCTGCACATGCCCCCCGTACTTATTGGGAGGCCATACAAATGTACTGGTTTGTCCATCTCGGCACCATTACAGAGCTGAACGGATGGGACGCCATGAATCCAGGACATTTTGACCAGCACCTCGCTCCTTTCTATGAAAAAGACCTGGAAGAAGGAATACTGACCCGTGCAGAGGCCAAAGAACTGATGTCATGTTTCTTTATCAAAGTAAATAATCAGACAGCCCCACCCAAAGTTGGCATCACCGCCAAAGAAAGCGGTACCTACAATGACTTTACCAATCTGAATATCGGTGGCATCAAACGTGATGGTAGCAACGGAGTCAGCGAAGTATCCTATATCATGCTCGAAACAGTAGATGATCTTCACCTGTTACAACCCGGAAGCGCCCTGCACATCAGTGTATGCACCCCGGAGCGTTTCCTGCGCGAAGGCTGCAAAGTAATCCGTAAGGGCTATGGCTACCCATCTGTATTCAATCCCGACACATACGTCATGGAACTGATGCGACAGGGAAAAACACCGGAGGACGCTCGTGAAGGCGGATGTAGCGGATGCATAGAAGTAGGCGCTTTCGGAAAAGAAGCTTACATACTGACCGGTTACCTTAACGTACCCAAGATATTGGAAGTCACCTTGCACAACGGAACAGATCCTGTATCAGGCAAGAAAGTAGGCTTGGTAACAGGAGATCCCTGTACCTTCCGGAGTTATGAAGCACTTTATGACGCATTTCTTAAACAAATCCATTATTTTGTAGATATGAAAGTACGCGTCAGCAACTACATTGACCGTATGTTCGCCAAATACGCTCCCGCCACTTTCCTGTCTTTGTTCATTGATGACTGTATCGCCAAAGGAAAAGATTATTATAACTGCGGACCGCGTTATAACACAAGCTATATTCAATGCACCGGTTTGGGTACTATTACCGACAGCCTCTCCGTTCTGAAAAAACATGTATTCGAAGAACGTAAATTCAATATGGAGCAAATCATCCATGCTACCGATACCAACTTCGAAGGACAGGAAGCCATGAGACAGTTCATACTGAACCGTACCCCTTTCTTCGGTAACGATGACGAATATGCAGACCGCATCGCCATCCAGATCTTTAACGACCTTTACGATGCCATCGAGGGAAAGCCGAACACCAAAGGCGAATGTTTCCATCTGAACATGTTGTCTACCACCTGTCACGTTTACTTCGGCAAAATGATGAATGCCACCCCCAACGGCCGTCTAGCCGGACGTGCCATCAGTGACGGTACCTCACCCTCACACGGAGCAGATACCCACGGGCCATCCGCCGTTATAAAATCATTAGGAAAACTGGACCAGGTGAAAAGCGGAGGCACTCTATTGAATCAGCGCTTCCTGCCTTCACTTCTTAAACACGATGAAGACATAGCCAAACTGGTAAGCCTCATCCGCAGCTATTTTGCTTTAGGAGGACATCACATTCAGTTCAACATAGTAGATACCGCTACCCTGCATGCCGCCCAAAAACATCCGGAAGAATACCGGGACCTATTGGTACGCGTAGCTGGATACAGTGATTACTTCAATGACATGAATACAGATTTACAATATGACGTAATAGCCCGCACGGCACAAGAAACCTTCTGACAAGATGAGTCTGATTTTTCGACATCAAACGCTATGCCATCAATGACGGACCGGGCATCCGCATCACACTTTTCATGAAAGGATGCCCGCTCTCGTGCATATGGTGCCATAATCCCGAAGGCATTCGTAACGGAAAAGACAAACTATACACAGCCAAGAAATGCCTCGGCTGTGGAACTTGTCTGAAAGCATGTCCCAACGGGGCACTGACACTGGCTCCCGAGGTATTATCACCGACAAACAAAAATGCGTGTTATGCGGACGCTGTGCCGAAGAATGTCCGGCAATGGCTATCGAGATATCAGGAACGGAATATACCGCCGAATACCTGATGCATGAAATAGAAAAGGAAATTCCATTTATGGATCAATCGGGCGGTGGAGTTACTTTTTGTGGTGGAGAACCGTTGCTTCATCCCGAATTCTTGATTGATATACTGAAACGTTGCGGACAACAGGGAATTCATCGGGCGGTAGATACCACCCTACTTGCCCGCAAAGAAACGGTGGATGAAGTGATGCGGAATTGTGAACTATTGCTTATCGACTTAAATCAATGGACAGTACCGTACACCAGACATTTTGTGATGTTCCCAATGAATTAATTTTGGAGAACATCCGCAGAGTAGCAGAAGCTGACTTTCCTTATTATATCCGTATTCCATTGATTGAAGGAGTGAATGCAGATGAAAAGAACATAAAGCTGTCTGCCGAATTTTTGGCCAGTCTTCCACGGCATCCTGAGATCATTAACCTATTACCTTACCATGATATAGGAAAGGGAAAGCATGCAAAGCTAGGCAGTATCTATAACCCTAAAGGATATAAAATGCAAACGCCATCCGAGGAAGTACAACAGCAGTGCATACAAATCTTGACTGATTACGGTTTAAAAGCAACCATAGGTGGATAATTATATATCATCGTTCTGTAGTAAAAGGACCTTCGTACCCCAAAAACGTGCCCCGTCCTCCGTTATCAAATAATCTTCCTCATTACGCAACTCTGTAAACTCACGATAACTCTCCAACTTATCATAATCGATAAAATCCTTAAAGCATTTCTCCGCTTTCCAACAATCTATTAATATAGATACCCGGTTCTATAGTAAGTTCAAATTCCGGTTCCAAAGATCCGACCAGCTTAATAATTTACGGCTGACCTAAGTACTTTTCTAATGAATCACCTGTCTTTTAGCAACTGCTTTTTCCAAACACTTCTTCAAATCCGCGGCAGAACCAGTTTCTGTCACTCCCACCCTCTACGCTTTCTCACACAAGGCAGGCTGGATCCCATCCATACAATATGATATCCATATCGCCAATCCGGCATAGGGCAAGTCCCAAAAATAAAGAGAAGTAGAACCTTGGCGGAAATGATAAGTATTATCCGCATAGTCGCCACTCTCCCCGTTATCTAAAATAGCAAGAAACCTATCCCCACGTTTTTTCAAACTGTTACGACGGGTTGTATAAGTTTCTTTTGCAAACATAATCTTATGTTTTTTATATAGATGACAGGTAAAGATAGCCATCCCCTTAAAATAATCCCCCCCAAAAAAGGAAGATTATTACAATACAATTTCCTATTTTTGTCGCAATAAACAAGGAAATAAAAATATTATGGCACAAGGCTCACGTCAAGTACAAACACAAGCCCAGCAACAAATACAAACCTTATCTCCACAACAGATACTGGTAGTGAAATTGCTGGAACTGCCCACTGTGGAGCTGGAAGAACGTATCCATTCCGAAATACTGGATAATCCGGCCCTGGAGGAAGGGAAAGAAATGCCCGAAAATGAAGATGACAACACAGAATACGTTGAGAACGAAGACGGAAATACAGACTCGAACGAAGATTTTTCATTAGGCGATTACAGCAACGAAGATGATATTCCCGATTATAAACTACAGGAACATAATCGTTCCAAAGAAGGAGTAGCCGAAGAAATCCCTTTCTCGGATGCCGTATCTTTTTATGAAATATTGAAAGACCAGTTGCAGATGCAGGAACTTACCCCAGAACAACGAGATATAGCAGAATACTTGATCGGTTCATTGGACGATGACGGCCTGTTACGCAAAAATATGGAGTCTATCATGGATGAACTTGCCATCTATCGAGGCATCTATACCACTGAGGAGGAATTAAATAAAATCTTGGAAATAATCCAAGACTTTGATCCGGCAGGTATCGGTGCCCGCAGTTTACAAGAATGTCTTCTGCTACAAATACAAAGAAAAGCCGATTCACCGTTAAAACAAATAGAACTGGACATCATCGGTAAATGCTGTGATGAGTTTACCCGCAAAAACAAAGAAAGGATTATCCAAAAACTAGGTATTACCGAAGAACAATATAATGAGGCGGTGAGCGATCTCACCAAACTGAATCCTCGTCCGGGCAGTTCACTGGGTGAAGCAATGGGCAAAAATATGCAGCAGATCATTCCCGACTTCATTGTAGAAACGTATGAGGATGACACCATTACTCTAAGTTTAAACAATCGTAATGTTCCTGAGTTGCGTCTGAGCCGCCAGTTCACCGAACTACTGGATGAACACACCCGCAACAAAGATAATCAGAGCAAAGCCTCAAAGGACGCACTGATGTTCCTAAAACAAAAAGTAGATGCCGCACAAGGTTTTATCAACGCCGTAAAACAGCGACAACATACGTTGCTCACCACCATGCAAGCCATTATAGATATTCAACGCCTCTTCTTTTTAGAAGGAGACGAATCCTTGCTGAAAGCCCATGTCTTGAAAGATGTAGCCGAACGCGCGGGATTGGATATTTCCACCATATCACGGGTAAGCAACAGCAAATATGTACAAACAAACTATGGTATCTATTCGTTGAAATTCTTTTTTCAGCGACGGTTACACTACCGAAGACGGTGAAGAACTCTCAGTCCGCGAAATCAAGCGTATTCTGAAAGAAATGTGTAGACACCGAAGACAAGGAAAAACCGTACACTGATGATGAACTGGCCGAAACACTAAAAACGAAAGGCTACCCCATAGCCCGCCGTACTGTAGCCAAATACCGCCAACAGCTTAACATACCCGTCGCACGATTAAGAAGGTAATATAAATTATATGGAAGCTAACGAAATAACCGAAACAATAGCAGTAGGCAAGAAAAACAGTCCGCTTGAAGTCAGTTCACGTATCATATCAGGCATATTCACGCCTTTTATGATTCCTTTTGTGGCATTTTTCCTGCTTTTTTTCTTCACTTATCTTCGTATCATGCCCATCCAGTACAAACTGATAGTATTGGGCATAGTCTACTGTTTCACCATTCTGATGCCGATGCTCGCCATCTACCTGTTCCAAAAAATAAACGGTTGGGGTATTCATGAATTGGGACACCGCGAAAAACGTTTCGTACCATATGCGTTGACTATCATCAGCTATGTCACTTGTCTCATCACCATGTATAAGATACACCTGCCCCGCTATATGTCAGGTATTATCGTAGCCGCCCTCATCTGCATGATCCTTTGCACGCTGATCAATTTCAAGTGGAAAATCAGCACACACGTGGCAAGCAGCGGCATGATGGTAGGCGGATTATTATCCTACAGCTTTATATTCAATTTCAATCCTGTATGGTGGCTCTGTTTTTTCATTTTGCTATCCGGGATGCTTGGCACAGCCCGTATCATTGTAAAACAGCATACCTTATTAGAAGTTTTAGCCGGATTTATTGTCGGATTGTTTTGTGGTGTCATTGGAATTTTGTTTATTTGAAAAAAATTAGTATTAACCTTATAAATTGAAAGCATTATGGAATTTCCAAGCAATGTAAAGTATACCAAAGAACACGAATGGATACGAGTAGAAGGTGATATAGCTTATGTAGGCATCACTGATTATGCACAAGAGCAACTGGGTGACATCGTATTCGTAGATATCACAACTGAAGGAGAAACTTTAGAAAAAGATGAAGTTTTCGGTACTATTGAAGTAGTAAAAACGATTTCGGACTTGTTCCTTCCCGTTTCAGGAGAAGTTTTGGAACAGAATGAAGCATTGGCCGACAATCCCGAATTAGTAAACCAAGACCCGTATGGTAAAGGGTGGCTGATTAAGATTAAGCCCAATGACTCTAATGACGTTAACGATTTGCTGGATGCTGAAGGATATAAAGCATTAGTCAACGAATAATATAGATTCCCATTAGGAATTGTTCAAGCGCGGATTACGCGGACCTCACGGATTTTTCTATCCGCGTTCATCCGTATAACCCGTGCTTGAAGTAAATATATAAACCAAACAATAACAAAAAACAATGAAACCTATCGTAAGCATTATCATGGGTAGCACTTCCGATCTTCCCGTAATGGAAAAAGCTGCCAAATTACTGGACGAGATGCACGTACCTTTCGAAATGAACGCCCTTTCGGCACACCGCACTCCCGAAGCTGTGGAGGAATTTGCGAAAAATGCTGCAGGCCGTGGAATTAAAGTCATCATTGCCGCTGCCGGCATGGCTGCCGCACTTCCCGGTGTCATTGCTGCAAATACCACATTGCCTGTTATCGGTGTCCCCGTTAAAGGTTCTGTTCTTGATGGCGTAGACGCACTTTATTCTATCATCCAAATGCCTCCCGGAATTCCTGTAGCTACCGTAGCAATCAATGGAGCCATGAATGCAGCTATTCTGGCCGTACAAATGCTAGCATTGAGTGATACAGAACTAGCCACCAAGTTTGCAGACTACAAGACCGGCTTGAAAAAGAAAATCGTGAAAGCCAACGAAGAACTGAAAGAAGTCAAGTTTGAATATAAAACAAATTAACTAGTGGTTAGTGATTAGTGGTAAGTGGTTAATATTTCAGCGCAGCCCACTAATCACTAACCACTCACCACTAATCACTAACTATGGATTTATTCAATTACTCCCGCCGCGAATCTTCCGAAGTGAATATCGGAGCCACTCCCTTGGGTGGCAACAACCCCATCCGTATTCAGAGCATGACAAATACCGTCACTATGGATACCGAAGCCTGTGTGGAACAAGCCAAACGCATTATAGATGCCGGCGGTGAATACGTTCGCCTCACCACACAAGGTGTCCGTGAAGCCGAAAACTTGAAGAATATCAATATCGGATTACGCTCTCAAGGATATGATACTCCATTGGTGGCCGATGTACATTTTAACCCCAAAGTAGCCGATGTAGCGGCACAATATGCAGAAAAGGTACGCATCAATCCGGGAAATTACGTAGACCCGGGACGTACTTTCCGGAAACTGGAATACACTGACGAAGAATATGCGCAAGAAATAGAAAAAGATACGTGCCCGCTTCATTCCTTTTCTAAATATCTGCAAGGAAAACCACACCGCCATCCGCATCGGGGTAAACCACGGTTCTCTGTCAGACCGCATCATGTCTCATTATGGTGACACCCCTGAAGGTATGGTGGAATCGTGCATGGAATTTCTGCGTATCTGTGTTGCGGAACATTTCAACGATGTGGTTATTTCCATCAAAGCATCCAATACCGTAGTAATGGTCAGGACGGTCCGTCTGCTGGTACAGGAAATGGAAAAGGAAGGCATGGCTTTCCCGCTTCATTTGGGGGTTACCGAAGCAGGGGACGGCGAGGACGGAAGAATAAAATCCGCATTAGGAATAGGCGCACTCCTTGCAGATGGCTTGGGAGATACCATTCGTGTTCATTGAGCGAGGCTCCTGAAAACGAAATTCCGGTAGCCCGCAAACTGGTTGATTATATACTAACTCGGGAAGGACATCCTTTTATTCCTGGAAAAGAAGCTCCGCAGTTCAACTACCTATCTCCGGGGCGCCGGAAGACTAAGGCTGTCCGAAACATTGGAGGAGATAATCTTCCCGTAGTAATAGCCGAACGTCTGGAAGGGTCTTTCGAAACTAATCCTCAGTTCAAACCTGACTATATTTATTGCGGTGGAAGTGTGCCCCAATCACGAGATAACAATATAGCCTATCTAGTAGATGCCAATGCATGGAATCCAGAAGACAAAAATGTCTATCCGGCATTTAACTACCAGCAGATGATAGAATTACATCACACGGTTTACCGATCTGAAATTCCTGTTTACTGCCCTATAGGCTATGAATGACGAAGTAAATCGCAGCCCTTAAACC
>ENA-OPYS01000143-OPYS01000143.1-human-gut-metagenome-genome-assembly--contig:-NODE-143-length-10713-cov-1.320045_pt1 | contig 10713 bp, 11 predicted proteins | sample MGYA00242635_ERZ504478 | MGnify/ENA primary metagenome ERZ504478 (study PRJEB26092, sample SAMD00036246) | human gut metagenome | host: Homo sapiens | study: EMG produced TPA metagenomics assembly of... | reverse complement strand
CGGGGTTGGCAGGCATTTTTATAAAGTATATATACGCGGGGTGTGGAACAAGTGTGTCATACTTATTCCACACCTGTATATAGAAAGTTTGAAAAACCGGTGACAACCCGTCAACCCGTCAAGAAAATGCCTGGAAAGGGCATAAAAAAGCGGTGCGCATTTTCTGCCACCGCTCTTATTTACATTTTTAAACATTAATGCGTATGTACTATCTCCGTAGGAGCCATTTCTGCATTACGCTTTTCTGTCTGCGTCACCACGTTGCGTGCCAACTCCATAAAGGCCATACCGGTCATAGAGTTTTCGTCGAGGGCAGCAGGTGTTCCTGCATCGCCACTCTCGCAGATGCTCTGCACGATAGGAATCTGTCCGAGCAACGGCACATTCAACTCTTCTGCCAGACGCTTGGTTCCTTCCTTACCAAACAGGTAATATTTGTTTTCCGGAAGTTCTGCCGGAGTAAACCAGGCCATATTTTCCACCAGACCGAGAATAGGTACGTTTACCTTGTCGTTGGTATACATATTGATACCTTTACGCGCATCGGCCAATGCCACCTGCTGCGGCGTGCTGACAATCACGGCTCCCGTAATGGCCAATGTCTGCAACAAGGTCAGGTGAATGTCGCTGGTGCCCGGAGGTGTATCCAGCACGAAATAGTCCAAATCACCCCAGTTGGCATCTGCCACCAACTGCTTCAGGGCGTTGCTGGCCATACCTCCACGCCAGAGTGTAGCCTGGTCGGGGTCTACAAAGAAACCGATAGAAAGCAACTTGATGCCGTATTTCTCTACCGGTACAATCAAATCGCGTCCGCCCACTTCTTCGGCATACGGACGGGCATCTTCCACCTGGAACATCTTCGGCACTGAAGGGCCGAAAATATCGGCATCCAACAGACCGACCTTATAGCCCAATTTAGCCAATGCCACAGCCAGATTGGCTGCCACGGTAGACTTTCCTACCCCTCCTTTTCCGGAAGATACCGCAATCACGTTCTTCACCTGCGGCAGCATCTTGCCCGGTTCCGGACGAGCGGCCTGCTTGCTTTCGGTAGCAATCGTTACCTCTACCTCTTTCGATACATACGTATGAATAGCGGTTTCGGCCGACTTGACCACCGATTTCATAAACGGGTCGGTCGGTTTCTCAAAAATGAGCGAGAAACTCACCTTCATGCCGTCAATGCGAAGATTGTCGGCCACCATCTCCGCTTCTACAATGTTTTTTCCGTTACCCGGATAACGCACCGTAGCCAGTGCGTCCATAATCAATTTCGGATAAAGTGTCATATCTTTTTCAGTTTTGAATCATTTGCTTGTTTTCAATCCGCTACGCTTGCTCCGGTTGTAGCTCCGGTAATCGTCCAGTTCAATCTCCACGTCTGGTTCCTGCAACTCACCATCCTGCGGCAAATGGAACTGGATGTACTTGATGTTCAGTCCGCGGTCCAGCCACTGCTGTTCGTAATACGTGCGGATGCTGAGAATGTCATCGTCCATACCGGAATGGTACAAGTCGTCAGTCATAAATTCCACCGGAAAATGATTGGCTTCAATCATGTACTTCCGTATAGGTAAACATGAAGTTACTGTCCGTCTTCAGGTGTACCAGTCCGTCCGGAACCAGGAAACGGCGGTAACGGTTCATGAAATAAGTGGAAGTCAACCGCTTGGTAGCCTTCTTCATCTGAGGGTCAGAGAAAGTCAGCCAGATTTCGCTTACCTCTCCCGGGGCAAAGAAACGGTCGATGATTTCAATGTTCGTCCGCAAAAAGGCTGCGTTTGTCAATCCTTCTTTTAATGCATCGGTCGCTCCAGTCCACATACGCGCTCCCTTGATGTCGACTCCTATAAAGTTCTTTTCCGGATAGCGGCGTGCCAGCCCCACGGTATATTCACCACGTCCGCATCCCAATTCAAGCACAATCGGATGGTCGTTCTTGAAGAAATCACGGTTCCAGTTGCCTTTCATTTCGAACGGCACGTCATCTACCACCGAATACGGATATTCAAACACATGCGGATATTCCGCCATATCTGCGAATTTCGCTAATTTTCCTTTTCCCATATTTTCGTGAAACGTTTCCTTTAAATCCGTGCAAAGGTAAAGTTTTTCGGTGAAAAGGGAAACGAAAAAGGAGAATTACGTTTATATAACAAAATGAGAATTATGAACAGACATATCTTTCAGAACATACTTTTTCTATTGCTGGCAATCGGATGTACAAAAGAGCCTATTAAAACCATACAAAATACATTAATCATTCAAGGAGAAAATGTAGCACGTTTCAATACCTCCCGAAATACGCTCAACGAAGGCCTGCCTGCAGGAAGCACATTGACCTTTTACAGCCAGGGCGGTATTCATGCAGACGAGTTTCTACTTTCCTACAACGGCAGCAACTGGGAAGGAGAGAATCTTCCGGAATGGGAGGATTCCCAGCAACCAGCTGTCAGTTGTTCTTTCTGCCCTCCCTTGTACCGGAATCACCAGTCCTTTTACCAGGATGGTTTCTTATGCGACCAGCTCTATGCCAAAGCCACCACAAACTACGGAGAAAACATTCATTTATCTTTTCAGCACTTGTTTGCACGTATCGTATTTAATGTATCCAGCAAACTGAACAACCAAATTAGTCTGATAGAATTTACCCCTTCTTTATCTGTAACCGGGATTAATCCTGATTCCGGAGAAATATCCTATCAAGACACAGCCTCTCCTATGCAAATGGAACAAAATGAAGATGGAATATATAGTTTTCTGGTTCCACCTACCACTCTGTCCATTCACATACAGATCTATACCGCCGCAGGAGAAGATTATGAAAGTCAACTGGAAGAACATGCTTTTTCATCCGGATACGAATACATTTGTTCCATAAAACAAGACGGCGAAAGCCCTGGCATTTCTAACCGTAGAAGACTTCATTGCTTTCACCCATTTAATTAACGGGGAAGTCTATGAAAACAGGAGTTTGGAAGAGTTTGGTGAAAAAACGGGAGAAACCACGACCTACTACCTGCTGAACGACTTAACCTTTACTGAAGAAGAATCCACACAGGTGCAAATGATTGGAAAGTACAAAAAAGGGGATAGCACCGGAAAAGGCTTATTCAATGACGTATTTGACGGGAAAGGACATAGTTTGAATAATCTACGTTTCGAACAAACAGTGGATGGAAGTTATTATGCCGGTCTTTTTAGCGGAATATCTGCTACCGGAGCTGTAAAAAATCTGTTTTTAAAACAAGCAGTATATAACAAGCAGACAGACACTAAAAATGCAGCCTTTCTGGCAGGCATAAACCGAGGAGAAATTAGTAACTGTGCATTACGTGACTGCACTATTGAAACCATTCGAAGTGACAGCGATTTAGGGTGTTTGACAGGCTGGAATGAAGGCACAATCGTCAACTGCCACATAGATAATGTCTGGATGAAAAATGAAAGTTTGCAAGGGAATGCTATTACCCGTTACAACCAAGGTGGGAAAATCATCAATTGCGCAATCACCAACTGCAATTTCAGTAAAGCTAAAAACAGAAGCGGTCTTATCTGCAGTATCACTAAAACGGAGAAATTCTGAACTGCTATCTTAAAGGAAACACAAGTAAGAACCATGCCATCTGCCTGCAAACAGAAAACACAAATATACGCTGCTGTTATTACCCTTATGGAGACACCAGAGAACCGGTGGGTAACAACTATGTAAGTGCTCCCTCTGATTCAATCATGCAATACGGCAGCCAGCAAAGCATTACCGAAGACAATCTGTATCAAATTCTGAACCAATGGGTACACGACAGCGGAGCCAAACTATACCCCGAATCTTCCTTCCTGCTATGGGAAAAAGGAGAAACGCTACCTGCCATCCTGGTATCCCCATAATTTTTCTAAAAATAAAAAGAAGGTATTCATAAATATTGTATTTTTGCGCCAAATGCAAAAATTGAAACCATGAACAATAAAAAATTTATCATCACCATCATTATATTGGCTGTGATTGTAGCAGCAGTATCTTTCTTTGCCGTAAATGAAGCTCGCAAGAACAAAGAAATGAGTCAGCTCTTTGCGGTGGAAAAACAAGAGATGGAAAATGAATACAGCACGTTTGCTACCCAATACGACGAATTGCAGATTCAGATAAATAATGACTCCTTGCGCGAAAAGCTGGAAAGTGAAAAACTGAAAACCCAACGCTTACTGGAGGAACTGCGTCAGGTGAAAACCAGTGATGCAGCTGAAATCATGCGATTAAAAAAAGAATTGAAAACCGTACGTGCCGTATTGAGAAGCTACGTAATGCAGATAGACTCCCTGAACAAAATCAATGCTGCCTTGATGCAGGAAAATCAGGAAGTAAAAAGCAAATATAGTGCTGCTACCGCACAGATTTCCAACCTGTCACAAGAAACAAAGAGCCTGAATGAAAAAGTATCACTGGCTGCCCAACTGGATGCCACCAACATTCGGGTACAGACACTGAACAAAAGAGGACGCGATACGGAACGTGTAAAGAATATCAAGAAGATTGCAATTTCATTCACCATCGTGAAGAACATTACGGCACAGACGGGTAACAAGACCCTTTATGTACGTATTGCCAAACCGGACAACGAAGTATTGACCAAGAGTCCGAGCAATCAGTTCAAGTTTGAAGACCGCAACATCAGCTATTCTATCAAGAAATACATTGAATACACGGGTGAAGAACAGACGGTTACGGTATACTGGGACGTAGAAGAATTCTTGGCGGCCGGTACATACCACGTGTATATATTCGCCGACGGCAGCATGATTGGTCAGGTTCATTCCGCATGAAATAATTTTCAGAAAACATGAAAAAGCACATCAGTCACCTGATATACGGTTGGCTTGCACTAATGGGCCTGCTATCTTCCTGCGGAGAAGACCGCTCAGGAGAATACTATGCCCTGATTGCCACCAAGACATGGATTTACGAGGTGATGCAGGAAAACTATCTTTTTTATGAAGATATTCCGGCAGAAGAGAAACTGGACTTTTTCAAGAAGCCGGCTGAGTTTCTTACTTCAGCCGCATCCTCCAAAGACCAGAAAAACGGGTATGTGTTTTCTCATGTAGACTCCGTGTTTACTACCTCGCGTGCCACCAGCACTTATCCCTGTTTCGGTTTTGAAGCGGCCTTGGTACGTACTGAAGGAGGAACAAATGCGCTGAGAGTCTTGTATACACAGCCTAATTCGCCAGCAGAAGAAGCCGGACTAAAACGAGGTGACTGGATTATTGCTGTAGACAACCAGAAAGTATCCACAAGTGATTATTCCACTTATATCACCCGACCGACAAAAGCGTACAGTTTTACATTAGGTAAATACAATCCTTATCCGGAAGAGGTGGACGACCCGGAATTCAACTACGTGGAATTTGATACGCTTGGAGTAGTCCAGATGCCGGAACCTCGCTACGTGGAAGAACAAGATGTACTTAAATACGGCATCATCTCCTCGGGTTCACGAAAAGCGTTCTACCTGCTGTACAACGAATTTGGAGAAAGTACCGATGCACTCAAGGAAGCGTTTTCACAACTGAACGGACAGCAGTTTGACGATATAATCCTGGACTTGCGCTACAATCCGGGAGGATATGTAAATACATCGCAGCAGCTTTGCTCGGCTTTGGCTCCCGCTACGGCAATGGGACAGCCTTTCCTGCACATGACTTACAATGACAAAATCAATAAAACGGAAACACTGAACTTCGAATCCAGTCCGCTGACCGGAGGAGCAAGTCTGTCTTATCAAAACCTGTATATCCTCACTTCGGGCAATACTGCCTCCGCTTCTGAAATTGTCATCAACTGCCTGAAGCCCTATATGGAAGGTCGTTTGTATCAGGTAGGAGCAGCCACTTTCGGAAAGAATGTGGCTCAGCAACTGTTTACCAATGCAGAAGCTCCAGGCATTGAATTATGGCTCACCACTACTTACCTGAGCAACTCACAAGGATATTATGACTATTTCAAGAACGGATTATTGCCGGATTTCGAAATAGAAGAAAACTATGGAGCTGAATTAGGAGATTTTGGTTCGGCTGAAGACCAGCTTATGCAACCGGTTCTATATAGAATGGAAAACGGAAGTTTCCCGGTGGTTACCAATCCGGACGAATCAGAAGATACTACGACTTTAAGCCGCAGCCGGACTTCCAAGCATGTACAATTGCTGGTTGACCCCATTGCACGGAAGCCTCATTACAACCGCATAAAAAGATAAAAGTAACCGGTAAGACACACGCTCAGCAAAAATTAAATTTATTACTGATTCTTTTCAACAAAACGCTTTGACTATTTGTTCTAATGTCATACATTTGCAATGTTGCATAAGCAACCAAATAAAAAGTCAGCATCAGTAATGAAAAGAATTACAAGTTTACTCTTACTGCTTGGCGCAACTCTCAGCAGTTATGCCCAACAAGTACTTACTCTGGACAGTTGCCGGGCGCTCGCTCTGGCCAACAACAAAGAGCTGCGAATTTCACAGGAAAAAGTCAATGCCGCCCACTATGAGAAGAAGGCTGCATTCACTAATTATCTGCCTAAAATTGATCTTACAGGGGGATATATGCGTACGCAAAAAGAAATATCCCTGCTCAGTGATGCACAGAAGCAAAGCATCGGTAACATGGGTACCAACTTAGGAAACCAGTTGCAGCAAGGTATGCAGTCGGCTGAATTCCAGGCTGCCATGAAACAACTTGCTGCGGCAAATCCCGGACTGGCTGCCGGATTGCAAGGATTGCTGCCGGGTGCTGTGGCCGGACTTACGGATGGACTGAACGCCGTAGGACAAGGTCTGGTGGATGCCTTCCGTACAGATACCCGAAACATGACGGTGGGAGCTGCGACCCTCACCCAGCCTCTCTTTATGGGTGGAAAAATCATTGCCTACAACAAGATTACCAAATATGCAGAACGTCTGGCTGAATCACAGCATGCCACGGGTATGCAAGATCTTATCCTGCAGACGGACCAGATTTACTGGCAAATCATTTCACTCGTCAATAAGAAAAAACTGGCAGAGAATTTTTTGGAACTGGTACAGAAACTGGATTCGGACGTAGACAAGATGATAAAAGAAGGGGTGGCTACCAAAGCCGACGGATTAAGTGTCAAAGTGAAAGTGAATGAAGCCGAAATGATGCTTACTCAGGTAGATAATGGCTTGAACCTCTCAAAAATGCTTTTGTGCCAGCTCTGTGGTCTTCCGTTGAAACCGATTTCCAACTGGCCGATGAAAGCATGAAAGACTTGCCCCTCCCCAACACCTATACGGAGGCGAACGTAAGCACGGCTCTCAGCAACCGTGAAGAGCTGAAGAGTCTGGAATTGGCATCGGAAATCTATCGCCAGAAAGTAAACGTAGTTCGCGCGGATTTTCTTCCTTCTGTAGCTTTGACCGCCAATTACTTAGTGACCAACCCATCGCTCGTCAACGGATTTGAAAATAAATTCCGTGGCATGTGGCTGCCGGAATCGTCGTAAAAATCCCTGTATTCCACTGGGGAGAAGGTATCTATAAGGTAAAGGCCGCAAAGGCAGAAGCGAACATCGCCCGCTACAAACTGGAAGACATCAAAGAAAAAGTGGAACTCCAGGTAACACAGAACTCCTATAAGGTAAATGAATCGACCAAGAAATTAGCTTTAGCCGAAAAGAACATGGAAAAAGCAGAAGAAAACCTGCGCTATGCCAATTTGGGATTTAAGGAAGGAGTCATTCCGACCAGCAACGTGCTGGAAGCACAAACTGCCTGGTTCTCGGCGCAAGCTGGAAAAATAGACGCACAGATAGACGTCAAAATGAGTGAACTTTATTTGAACAAATCAATGGGAATTTTAAAATAATACAGATATATGGAAAAGACTCAACGCAACAATATCATGCTGGCCTTCTTTACATTGTTAGCCGTAATCGTTATCGTCAGCATCATCGGATTCTTCACCTTAGGAAAAGGTCCTGAAATCATACAAGGCCAGGCTGAAGCCACAGAATACAGGGTATCGAGCAAGGTACCGGGACGTATCCTGAAATTCTTTGTCAGCGAAGGAGATAAAGTGAAAGCGGGTGATACACTGGCTATTCTGGAAGCTCCGGATGTAATGGCTAAATTGTCGCAGGCACAAGCTGCCGAACAGGCTGCACAGGCACTGAACGAGAAGGCCCTGCGAGGTACAAGAAGCGAGCAACTGCAGGCCGCATACGAAATGTGGCAGAAAGCCAAAGCAGGACTGGAGATTGCCGAAAAATCATACAACCGTGTGAACCGCCTGTACGAAGAAGGAGTGATGACCGCACAGAAAAGAGATGAAGCAAAAGCACAATACGATGCCATGAAGGCAACCGAACGTGCAGCCAATGCACAGTACACAATGGCCAAGAATGGTGCACAGCGTGAAGACAAGGCCATGGCTGCCGCACAGGTAGAACGTGCAAAAGGAGCTGTAGCCGAGGTTTCTTCTTACGTATCGGAAACTTACTTAGTAGCTGCAGCCGATGGAGAAGTGGCCGAAATCTTCCCGAAAGTAGGTGAACTGGTTGGTACAGGCGCTCCCATCATGAACGTAGCCCAACTGGATGACATGTGGGTGACATTCAACGTACGTGAGGATTTTCTGAAAGACTTCACCGTAGGAAGCAAGATTAAAGCCTACGTGCCTGCCCTGGAAAAAGAAGCTGAATTCCAGGTGACAGTCATGAAGGACTTAGGTACGTATGCCGCATGGAAAGCCACCAAGACCACCGGTCAGTTTGACCTGAAGACTTTTGAAGTAAAGGCAAAACCCGTACAGCCTGTAGAAAATTTACGTCCGGGTATGTCTGCTATCATTGAAAAATAAATCCACATGTCGACAACCACCTATCAATGTTACCTGAAAGTGATGCGAAGAGAAATTCTCCGCATTGCCACCAAGCCGATGTACCTGTTCTGCATGGTCATCGCTCCATTGTTCTGTTTCCTGTTTTTCACCACCCTGATGGAAAACGGGCTGCCGACCAATTTGCTGCAGGAGTGGTGGACCTCGACAACACCGCCACGACACGCAACATTATCCGCAACCTGGACGCGTTTCAGCAGACCCAGATTGTAGCGCATTACCCAAGTGTCACAGAAGCAAGACAGGCCGTACAGCGCGGAGAGATTTATTCATTCTATTACATTCCGAAAGGAACGACCGAAGAAGCCCTTGCCAGCAGACAGCCTAAGGTATCTTTCTATGTCAACTATTCTTACCTGATAGCAGGTTCCTTGCTCTACAAGGACCAGAGAACCATGTCGGAGTTAGCCTCTGCAGCCGTGGGACAAGCAACTCTATTAGCCAAAGGAGCCACCGAAGACCAGGCACTTGCCTTCCTGCAACCGGTAGTCATTTCTACCCATGCACTGAACAACCCCTGGCTGAACTACTCGGTGTACCTGTGTAATACCTTGTTTCCGGGCATTCTGATGCTGCTCATTTTCCTGACTACCGTATATACCATCGGAACAGAATTAAAGGAAAAGACTTCAAAAGAATTGATGCAACTGGCCGATAACTCCATTGTGACGGCACTGGTGGGGAAATTGATTCCTCAAACCGTGACGTTCTTCATCATGGCCACGTTCTATAATGTGTACTTGTACGGATTCCTGCACTATCCGTGTCACAGCGGGATTTTCCCGATGCTGTTAGCCGGGCTGCTGCTGGTACTTGCTTCACAAGCATTCGGCGTATTCCTTTTCGGTTTGTTCGGTTCACTCCGTCTGGCATTGAGTGCTGCTTCTCTGTGGGGAGTCATTTCATTCTCCATCTCGGGATTCACTTTCCCGGTCATGGCGATGCACCCTACACTGCAGGCTTTATCCGTCTTGTTCCCCTTGCGGCATTATTTCCTGCTCTACGTGAATTTGGCCTTAAACGGTTATCCGGTCATTTATGCCTGGCATGCCGTTACCGCCCTGCTGCTATTCATGCTCCTGCCTTTCTTCTTCCTGAAAAGAATACGCACGGCCATGCTGCATTATGTCTATATCCCTTAACCCTTTGCGTTCATGAAAAAAGAATCGTTAAAACAAACCATACAACAAGGCTTTGCAGGTCTCTTCCATATATGCAAGCAGGAACTGAAAGCCGTTTTCAAAGACCAGGGCGTACTTATTTTCTTCTTGCTTGTCCCGCTGGCCTACCCGCTGGTATATGCCTTTATTTATACCAATGAGGTGGTACGAGAAGTGCCTGTAGCGGTGATTGACAACAGCAACACGGCACTCAGCCGCCAGTTTATCCGTACGTTGATGCAAGCGCCGATGTGCATATCCAGTCGCATTGTGCGGATATGGAAGAAGGGAAAAACCTACTGAAAGAAACAAGGTATATGGCATTCTCTACATTCCGGAAAGCTTCAGTAAAGACATTTCCTCCGGAAAACAAACTACAGTCAGTATTTATTGTGACATGAGTGGTATGCTATACTACAAAGCACTAGTATTGGCAAGTACCAACGCTTCACTTACCTTAAATAAAAAAATTCAGATACAGCGAATGGGAAATACAACGGAACGGCAGGATGAGATCAGTACGGCTCCCATTGAATACGAAGATATATCGCTATTCAACCCGCAAGACGGATTTGCCAGCTTCCTGATTCCAGCTGTGCTCATCCTGATTATACAGCAGACGCTATTGTTAGGC
>ENA-OPYS01000142-OPYS01000142.1-human-gut-metagenome-genome-assembly--contig:-NODE-142-length-10734-cov-1.399170_pt1 | contig 10734 bp, 18 predicted proteins | sample MGYA00242635_ERZ504478 | MGnify/ENA primary metagenome ERZ504478 (study PRJEB26092, sample SAMD00036246) | human gut metagenome | host: Homo sapiens | study: EMG produced TPA metagenomics assembly of... | reverse complement strand
AGCCCGCAGTTTCGGAACACGATAACGTCTACGATTATGACATAGACCGTATTGAATGGTGGAAAGGCATTCATGCCAATATTCTGGAAGTGCTGGAGCGTGACGGCAAGCGCCGGTGTCCGGCCTGTGGCAGGACGGTCAAGGAAAAGCAGCTGTATTGCAGTGCCGGATGCCGTGATTTCATGACTCCCGGACCGACCGTGGAGCAGGTCGCGGAAAAAGCCAACCGGAATATCCGCAAACTGGCAAGCCTTGCCGCCGGAAAGGACAAGGCGTACCGGAAGCGGCTGATAGAGAAATATACCGTCGGCCTGTCATAGGCCGGCTTTGTGACACTAAAAAATGTATGATATTATGGCAACAAGAACCATCTACCTGACCGTACGGCTCGATATCGACAACCCGAAGGCCGATGAGATAACGGACGAAGAGGTTGACGAAATTATCAGCGAAGTGGACTATGAATTCAAAAATTACGGGGACTATGAAATCGACACGGAAATCTGCGGGAAAAATGACGAGGTGGTCTTTAGACGCTATCCCGACGGACAGGTCATCGCCCTGTTCCCGGACATACCGTGGAGCGGACGGCGGGGTGAAATAACCTCCTACATGCATGTCGGCCAGCATGGCGCAGCCGACTATGCGGGCGTGATCGCCATGACACGGCCAGCCCATGAAAAGGAGTACCGCAACCCGCTTTCCGAACTGAGAGCCATCGGTTACGATGACCTACACATCATGCGGCGTGCAAGACCGAAATTCATAAACAGCTAAAAACAAATCTTATGTCTCATAAACCGAATGCCGTTCCTGTCTTGCAGGAGGGAACGGTCTATACAATTATACTTGACAACGGACGAAAGGTCCACGACGTAATCTATCATGCCTGTGTCGTCTCCGGCAAGTCGTATTTCGCCAAAGGCGATAAGACCTATCCCGCCGAAAAGGTGCGGAACCATTCAATCACCGGACATGCCGCATCGGACGGCTCTAGAAGGAACGGCACACCCAATCCCGACCGCTTCGCCATCACGGATGAAGTGTGCGAGGTCGTTGATGTAGTTACCACGCCGGAAACCAATCCGGAAATGTTCCGGTGTCGTGTCAAATGCCTGATGTATTCAGGCCTGTCACAAGCCGAGGCTGAGAAAGTCATCGCTTCAACGCCACTAAAGCTGGAACTCTTCTACGACGTAGGCCGTGGCAGTTTCGCTATTGACGCCGAGGCAGTTGGCAACACACCGCTGTATAATCCTTACACGGGAAAGGAAATCCCGGATGAAACCTAAGCCGAACTACATCGAATATGAGAGAACTATATATCAAGAATCTCTGCATCGAGATTACCCGACGTTGCAACATGCGCTGTACCCATTGCATGCGGGGAGATGCCGAATCCGTGGATATCCCTTTGAAACATATAAGCAACCTGCTGCGGCATGTCAGGCATATTCACCATTTCAACATCACGGGCGGCGAGCCGTCGCTTAACGTCCGGGCCATCCGCCATATCCTCGAACGGGTACGCGCCTACGGTATTACTGTCAATGACTTTTATATCGTAACCAACGGCTCTGCCACATCCCGTTCGGAGGAATTCATAGAAGCCTGCGCCGCACTGTACGAGTACCAGGAGGAAAAGGAACAGGACTCCGGCCACATGCTCGAAATGAGCGACGACCGCTTCCATGATCCGGCAGAGCATGCCGCCACGCTCGCGGCACTTTCCCCGTATCCCTTTTTCGGAGTCCGGGGACAGGCCGAGCGTATCTTCCTTTTCCGGGAAGGCCGCAGCACGGAGGGGTTTCCGAACCCTGTTCATGGGATTTATCTTACGGAGGAGAACTACGTTTACGGCGACCTCTGTCTCAATGCTGAAGGCATGGTTCTCTCCAACGGGGACCTGAGTTATGCCCGCCAACGGGAACATGCCCTGTGTCCCTGCGGGAAACTGATGCAATATCTCCGGATGACCTTGAAAAAGCGTCAAAAAGAAAGATTGTACGAATAAATACACAAATCAAAAAACTTATGTCAATCGTATGCAGTATCTGCGGCGGCACTGGAGTGAAATGTACCGCCGTCATCGACCCGAACACCAGACAGTTCCTCGAATTTACCCGCAACGCCTTGTCGGACGGCCGGTGCAGCCAGTGCGGCAACGTTGCCCTGACCGACCCTGACGAAGTAAAAGCCGGGCTGGACAAGCTTTGGACGGGAATATACGGCGCGGCATCGTGCCGCCCCCAACTACACCTGCTGCGACATTGTCCGGCATGGTGATTACGACGGGTGTGAAAAGGCGTATATCCGCATCGGAGGCCCGTCAGACGTGGTCGAGAAGTATCCGGTCGTGGCCGTGTGCCGCGACCTCGAAGAGCTCAAATCACTTGCGCTCCCTGACCCGACGCGAGAATTTACCCTCATGGGAATTCAAGGGTTCGAGTTCCACGACGTGTTGGAAAACAAGACCTACGAGATCGGGGTGGACGACCTGAAAATTCCCGTCACGACGAAAGAGGTGCTGGACTTTTACCCGGCGGAACATCGGCTGAAAGAAACGGACATCGAACAATATGCCGCGGCTTACACGGCCCGTATCAAGGCGTACAGGGAGTATACCCGTCAGCTCGACGCCACACTCGTGCGGCGGCTTCTCGACAAAGAGCGGCTGATGAAAGTCGGCGAGAGCGACGGTTTCCGCTTGAAACTCCATTTCGACTGGTTTGTCATTTTAAAGCGGGAGAACGAAAGGATGTACGCGCCTTTCAAATACGCTGTAAATGCTTATTGTCTGGATAATATCCAAACTTTCGACCGTCGTTATGTCACGCTCGAAGATGCCTTGCTCCACTGCCTGAACGGTTTCAACGAGAACGCGAACATTCCTAACCGTTACAAGTCCATCGGGCATTACCTGTCGGGGAAATCCTGACGACGGGCAGTGTATCGACGGGTTACCGGAGGCCACGGGTGCTTTCCCCTTGACCGGAATACCGTCGGAACAAGTAACAATGTAACCAAAGAATAAAAAATATGATGAATGATTATAAAATCAAGAACATTCTCGAATCCCTGAAAGAGGAGGTCGAGAACGGGAAGGTATCCCTGCGGGAAGCTGCTGTCGAACTTCATAAAGCCGGCTGGACGAATTTCATCGACATCGACGCCACGAGGAACCTACTGAAGACCCGGAATGTAACGGGGAACGGAAATGTCCCGGGAGTTTCGACATGATGGGAAAATACCGCGAGATGAAAGCGGCGCACCCGGATGCCCTGTACATTTTCCGAAACGGGGAATCTTGTGAATTGTATGAGGATGATGCCATCGCCGCTTCCGGCATTTTGGGCATTGCCACCGCCGAACGCGTCGACGGGCAAGGGAAAGGCGTCAAGGAACTGCGGTTTTCTTTTCGTGACCTGGACGTGTATCTCCCCAAACTGATACGCGCCGGAAACCGGGTGGCTGTCTGCGAACCGAATCAAACCGGTTCGGGCAAACGAGTTTGATAACCATTAAATAACAAATATTCAAAACCCAAAGACACATGATAAAGATAACAACGATTTTCGGCGAGGACGCCGTACGGGAATATGAAGAGAACAATGAACTGCCTTCTGAAGAATGGCTGGCGGATAACGGGGCGTCGTGGACGAGAAAGAGTTCGAGACTGAGGCGGAGTACAATGCCTACATCGCCGGGGTAAACGATGCCGACGGATGGAGTGATTATCATATCATACGCCACCGGTCGGAAGAGGCGGACACCTCGAGAGAGGAAAATCTCTGGCTACGTCTCGGAATTAGCGTCCGGGGCAGCCGGGAGGACATCGAAAGGATTCTAAACGGGGACACCGAAACCCTTCGGAAACTGCTCGATGCCGGACGTTATGGGATTGGCGGAGAGACCTATGTCCCTGGTTCGACCGTCGAGGGGTACAACGAGGACCACGACACGGAGTTCGAGGAGGAAGACGTGGAGTTCCATTTATAATAAAACCACACCATCTGCAATAATGATAACAGTAAAAGTTCTACTCGGTAAGGATACTGTAAGCATATACAGGAAAACCGGGGATATCTCGTCGGTGGAGAGCACGGCCGAATCCGGGGGATATGTGATAACCCGACATTTCGAGACCGAAGCTGAATACAAAGCCTACGCAATGGCTGTGGAAGACCTGGACGGACATGAAGACTGGCAGATGCTGGCTCCTGCCGTTACGCCGGAAGCTCCGTTCCGCAAAGGGGAATTTGTCCGGCTGACAGACGATGCAATTAAGCGGATACGTGAAAGTTTCGGGGACGGACCGGCTGACTACAGAAAGGAAATGATTTTGGAGGTGATTGCCTGGTGCCGCTATGAAGGCACATGGATCATTGAAGTCCGAGATATCCGTGAAGACGATACTCAGGAGTTCGATGCCGTTTTTCTGCGCCCCTTGACGGCACGGGATCTCGTGGCTATTTCCGCACCCCGACACCCGCTATCCACTGCGATATATCCTATTCACATCCGATAACTTAAATGATGCATGATGGAAAATATATTCATACTGCCCGGAAACGAACAGGAACTGTTTAACCGGTATTTAGATAACAACGAATACGGCCCTCTGAAAGAACGGCTGGAACTGGTCAGGAAAGCCTTGAGCAACAAGCTTTCCCCGGATGAACGCAATAAGCACGGGCTGAACGTGGGTGTGCATGAACTGTCCATGGAACGTAAGGAACTGGAAAGAAAGATATTCCAAATGGCACTCAAATCCTTTGCAGAACGGGTTTGTGACGAGCAACGCGCTCTTTGCGAACAGGGGTTCTGGCAGGCACCGTGCGGCAAAGAGGCGGAATATATCTCCTCCGCTCCGGTTCCGGACCTTGTAACGGACGTGAAGCAGTACAAGACCATTTGCCGCTGGTGGGAGAAGCTGTCCGATACCAGGAGGCTGAAGGTAGCGGCGATGTTTGCAAACGAACTGGGACCGATATACGGGCACGACACCGAAACGCTGGAACGGATTTATAGCCGCTGGTTTCTACTCTCCTTAGATGGCAAACAACGCATCTACCATTCATGGACCACAAACGAAAAACAGACTTCACTATGCCATACAAAAGCTCGGGAATAATCATCAGCGGGACACAATATGACCGCAGGCAGAAGCTCACTCCTTTTCAGAAGGCTGAAATTTTCCACCGTTACATGACAGAAGCTGTCAGCCAGCGCCAGCTTGCCCGGGAATACGGTGTCAGCCGCAGGCTGATAACCTTCATTGTGAACCCAGAAAGCGAAGAGCGGAACAAGGAACTGCTGAGAGAGAACAAGGCAAAAGGCTTGTATAAATATGACCGGAAGAAACATACCGAAAATATACGCAACCACCGTCGTTACAAACAGAGATTATTTCAAGAAGGTAAAATCATACTAAAAGATGGATAGACAATGAGAATACAGGAGAAACAAAAAGCGTTGGAACAGGAAGTTATAGCCAACCTGTGTGCGATACCGAAAATGCCGGAAAATATGTTGCCCCATACGGTATATGTCGAGGAGGAAGGGGAAGACGGGTATGGGCACGGGATACCGGTATACACCATGTACCGGTTGGAGGAGATACGCACGGACGGAAGCTGCACGCTTTACAACGCGGAAAGCCGGGAGCGTTTCACCTGCCGCCACCTGCATGAGATTAACATGGACTGGCTGGTGACAGTCTGGGAACGTTATCTGGAACTCTGTGTCGAGCAGGATATCTGGAAAGGGAATGCCGTTGCATTCCTGAAAGACCGTACCGGCAAACCGGAAGAGGAAATCATTTCATTCGTGGAAACCTCGTGGGACAAATGCCAGGCTTATACAGACAACCTCAAGGCGTTTCTTGGGGAAGATAAAGACCGGGAAATATGGATATTCTCTTTCCCGCTGGACGAATTTGAACGTGACGTTCCGGCCGGGAAAATCATCGTTGATTACGAAAATAACCCCGCAACGCGGGTTGAGAAGATGATACCGCTGGAATTTACGGCCAACATCAATGATGAATGTTTTGATGACCGGAACAATTGGGTAAGAGCCATTGAACTTCCCAAGCAGGAATAATAAACTATTTGAATCAATAAATATGATTACAAAAGAAAACATTGGCAACGAGACCTTTGAGTCTATGACCATCAATGACACGCCTGCATTGTTTACGGATATGCGGATTGACCGGAATGCCGTTCCGGAGGGACTGTACGCATACGATATCCGGGAGTCGGATGACGGGGACCGTCTGGCGACCATCGAACCGACGGTGATGGTAAATCATGGCGGAACCATCCTGACCAGGAAAGAGTTTATCACGGAAAAGGACGGCTATGTACAGATTGACGAATACGGTTTCGAGGACTCCATGACACTGGAAGAGTGGCTTGAGGAAAACAATTAAATGTATAAAGGATATGGATATTAAGGAACTGACAGAAAGGTATCGGGATCGTTTCGATGCCCATTACCTGCAAGACGATAACGGAACCGGCAGAAAAGGTCGGAAACGGAAAAAGGAAGTTGAGACCCCGAATTTTCTCAAGGATGTCATCCGGCCGATCCTGGACACTTTGCCGGACTTGTTGCTGGAGTACGGGTTCACCAAAACTACGGATGATTACGCCATGTACGGCGAGTATTACCGTATCAAGGCGGGTATCGTCCTCGTGGGAGGTTTTTCCATCGATGAGGATTTTAACCTGTACTTCACGCCATTGTTCCATGGCAAAGCCTGCGGTAAGAGTCAAAAAATCGACAGCATCGGACAACTCGTTGAAATCATCCGCGAACAATTTGAAAGAAGGGAGGTGAAGATGAAAGGATAGTTTCATGCAATAGACATGGGTCGTTCCGTAATTTATTGTATATTTGTCAGATGAAGAAAGTCTGTATATGTATTTCGGACGAAAGCCCGGCAGTTGAACGGATTACAGGCACTTTCATGTTTGGCTGACATCAAACCTAATATATCTATTTGATATGAAAAAGGAAGAGATTATTCGCCGCTGTTACGGCGGCATGAAGGAAAGGCATGGCGTGGAAACCATCATCCTTTTCCATGTCGGAGATTCATTCGAGGCGTATTTTGATGATGCCGAAACGATTACCCGGATCACGGAAGTGCCCCGGTTCAAGATGACGGCGGCGGGTATACCTGCCATCAGGATTTCCGACGCCGCCTTGGAAGAATGTAGAAACCGGTTGCTGGATGCAGGATGCAAGGTATGCGTGTCCGAGGTCCGGGGGGTATCCGGCCGCCACATTCTCAAAATCAATGAAACAAATACGGAAACGGGCCGATGAATTGGTATTGATAGCGGCAGCAATAGGTCCTTGGACACTGTTGGTGGTAGCGGTATTAATCATCGGAACGCTGAAATGCTGTCTGACCACGGACTCGGACAGCATTGACGAAAGTATCAACAAATCACCGGGGATAGTCGCGCATGTCATGGTACTGGACAGTACGGATAATGGTTTTCGGGTGGTTTATGCGACGGCTGAGCCGGTAACGGATGAAAGGTTTGCCGAGATATGCGACAGGCCGGGTATTCTGGAGGGGTTCGAGAACCTGAAACGGAAAGCTCCCGAACACTTTGGCGGCAACCTGCTGGAAACCGACATCTGTGACTTCGCGTTGTACGCCTACCGGTTTCCTATCGATAAGGACGTACGGATACACAATATCTTTGTCGCCGGTAAAGAGAAAATGGACTTCTATGTCCGGAACAACCCGGACCTGCCCGGGTGCGCTACATGGATGCACCACGGTACGGAACAAGGGAACCAATATCTGAATGCTGACGATATAAATCACTGTATACCCAACGGAAGGCGGATTTACCGTTATTGGAAATGCCGTTATCTACTGCAAACTTCTGATACTGACGAGCGTTTCAGTCATTTTACAGAGGAGGAAAGGCTGTACTGAATGCAGCCTTTTCTCTATATATATTACACATAACCATCTGAAAATTAATAACTAAAACGTTTTGTTGGCGTGAAAAATTGGCATATATTTGTATGGAAAAGTGACCCATTGAAAACAGATTGTCAATTGAAAGCAATAGATTGAATATGAAAGAACAGTAATATGACATCGGAAAAATCGCAACTGAAGTTTGCGAGATCGGAAGAGACGGGCGAACTGATAGGGTTCGTTTCGCGCCATTCCAAGACACGTAAATTGATGGGAGTCCGTGAAGACTCAAGATTCGGCAAGCAGATTTGTGTCCTTTCGGAAGACCTGAAAGGAACTCTCGAGCCAAACATACTATACTCGGTAGAGTTGAAACCCATGCACAAAGCCAACGGGTATGTAGTCGTTGCCGCTACCCCCGTGTTATTTCAGGCGCATGTGGAAACAGTGATCGTCCCGAAGACATTGTATCAAGTAACTGTGACGTTCGGCAACAAAAAGATTTTCTTCGACCCGAAAGACGGCAAGAGCGTAATGAGCCGCACAATAGACGGTGTGCTGGAAATCCTCAAGGGACGCAAGGATATCAAGTACAAGGAAGGTGTCATCACCGACTATCTGAATCAGGCGCGTGCTCTGGTACGACGTATGGAATCCGACGGGTTCATCTATACGGGAGACAGACATCAGGGAGGAATTCAATGAAAGAAAAACCGGTCGTGGGTATTGCGACCGACGGTGCCCATTCTGCAAAAGAGAGGTTGACACGCTTCCGGGCTGTCGACCTCTCTTCAGGAAAAGAACTCTTTTCCAAAGCTATCGGTAACTGGACGAACAATATCGGGGAGTTTCTCGGCATTGTCGAGGCGGTCAGATATGTCATGGAACATCCGGAAAGTCCGCGAACAATCTACTCGGACAGCATTACAGCCATCACGTGGTATTGTAACAAACAGACAGCCTCTTCACGCAGATGCCCGGCATTGCAGAAAGCGGAGATATTCCTCAAAGTGATGGAGGCAAGAATCAAGGACATCGAAGTGCTGCACTGGGACAACCGCCTGTGGGGTGAGATTCCTGCCGACTTCGGAAACAAATAACAACATCAATATGGCAAAATTAAAATCACAGTCACAGAAATATGTTGAGCTGAAGGAGGAAGACTACCTGCTGCTCATCGAGAATACCATCAAGATGGAAGCCCTGAAGATTGCCGGTATCGAAAAGATGCCCATATACAAGGCTATGGAACATATCCTTGAACACGAGCACATCGACCTGCTCGTCAAACCCGTTTCAAGGAGATATTCTTGATTTTTTTTAGGTGGACAATAATACACCCCACAAGCAAAATCAATGCTTATCAGTACCAAATGATAGTATATAATAACAATTAATGTAAATCAATGCAAATCAGATGATTAAGAAAGTGGCGCATGTACGGAATTATCTATACCATACATGCGCCACTTTGCTCTATACACTTTTTGATTTCCTTGATTGATAAAAGAAGGTTCTTTTCCAGTGTTTTACAATCCGACTTTTTTATATACTTTTGTCTTCAGTATCAGTTGGTTATTGAAACCCTCTATGTATGCTTATAAGTAGAGATTAGCTTTTTTAAGCGAAACTAACTACTGGTTATCAATCAATTATCAAACAAAAAAAGTTTGCCTGGTGGACACAGATTCTTTTCTGCGAGAAAGCACATCTGTGTTTTATTTCGGGTAGAAACCATGTTCAAGCGTTTCTCCGGGAATATGAAAAATGAAATCAGATACAGAAACCCATATAAAAATGGCAAATGAAGATGATTTTACGCTGTCATCTTCATTTGCCATTTTATTTTAAAGGATATTTATTGAACTTGAAAAAAGTCTGTAGGTAAGAGCTTACGGTCTTAGTATGCAAAAGAGTTACCAGCTCTGTTTGTCCTGCATCTGGCGAAGTGCTGTCCGGTAGTCTTCTACCAGCTCTTTCATCACCTCATCCACCGTCTGTAACTTGCGAAGCTGGGATGCGGCTTGTCCTATTTCCAGTTCTCCTTCGTAGAGGTCGCCTTCGAAGATTCCCTTTTTGGCCCGGCCTTTTCCCAACAAAGCCTTCAGTTCGTCTGCTGAGGCTCCTTTTTGTTCCGCTTCCTCTATCTGCTTGTAGAAATCGTTCTTCACCAGACGGGTAGGGGAAAGCTGCTTGAGTGTCAGAAGGGTATCTCCTTCATTCAATCGCAGGCAACGGTCCTTGAAATTGAAATGTGCTGAACTTTCTTCTGTCAAGGCAAATCGGGTACCCATCTGTACCCCTTCTGCGCCTAACGCTTCGGCGGCTAAGATGCCTTCGCCCGATACAATTCCTCCTGCGGCAATAAGAGGTACACTGCACACCTTTTTGACGGCCGGAATCAGACAGAAAGTCGTAGTTTCCTCTCGTCCGTTGTGTCCGCCTGCTTCAAAGCCCTCTGCCACAATGGCATCTACTCCAGCTTCTTCACATTTCATGGCAAAACGGCTGGAAGATACCACGTGAGCCACCTTGATGCCCGCCTGCTGGAGCTTGGAAGTCCATGTCTTGGGATTTCCCGCAGATGTAAACACGATTTTTACGCCTTCTTCCTGAATGATTTCCATGAGGGTTTCAATCTCCGGATACATCAGCGGCACATTGACTCCGAAAGGTTGGTCGGTAGCCGCCTTACACTTACGGATGTGTTCACGCAGGTTCCCGGGTGCATGGAACCAGCCCCCAACAACCCCAATCCACCTGCGTTGCTCACGGCTGAG
>ENA-OPYS01000141-OPYS01000141.1-human-gut-metagenome-genome-assembly--contig:-NODE-141-length-10744-cov-0.718376_pt1 | contig 10744 bp, 16 predicted proteins | sample MGYA00242635_ERZ504478 | MGnify/ENA primary metagenome ERZ504478 (study PRJEB26092, sample SAMD00036246) | human gut metagenome | host: Homo sapiens | study: EMG produced TPA metagenomics assembly of... | reverse complement strand
AACGTATTCTATTGATGATATTATTCTCAGTGAATATGGTACTGCTGTAGTAGGACTTGAGATGCTTCGTTCAGTGAATGAAGAAAAGTGCGGAAGAGACAAGAAAAGAACATGTTGTTCAGGCAGCAATCAGCACACTTTCTTTCTCAGAGCTGGAAGCAATCATTCATATCTTTAAAAGAACTTGATGGTACAGAGGGAATCTTGGTTGCCAGCAAGGTGGCAGATCGTGTGGGGGATTACAAGATCAGTTATCGTGAATGCACTCCGCAAGTTTGAAAGTGCAGGAGTCATTGAATCACGTTCTTCAGGAATGAAAGGAGTGAAACGTTTATCTTTGATTTGAATGGTATCCATAACCGCTATTTTATTAAATTGCTGCAAAAATAACATTTTTATTCCAAGTATCGAAGTATTCACATAACCTCTTTTTGTAAATAGTGTTATCTTTGTACGTTCAAACAAAAGAGATTGTCATGAAAATTATTTCGAGCACCCAACTAAAAGAGCTGGACAAGTACACGATTGCCAAAGAACCGGTTGCCTCCATTGATTTGATGGAACGGGCAGCCGAAGAACTGACTCGTGCCATTACCCACCGATGGGATACTTCTTTCCATATTGTAGTATTCGCCGGACCGGGAAATAACGGGGGCGATGCGCTTGCCGTAGCCCGTATGTTGTCTAAGCAAAACTATCACGTAGAAGTCTTTCTGTTTAACACCAAAGGAAAACTGTCGGAAGAATGTCAGACCAATCTTGAACGGTTAAAAGAATGCGGCTCGGTGTACTTTACTGAAGTAAGCACACAATTTGATCCTCCAGTCCTGACAGAAAGGCATCTGGTAGTAGACGGATTATTCGGTTCCGGACTCAACAAACCACTGAACGGTGGATTTGCTGCCGTAGTGAAATATATTAATGCATCCAAGGCACAGGTAGTAGCCATTGATGTACCTTCAGGATTAATGTGTGAGGACAACACTTATAATATCCGTCAAAACATGATACGCGCGGATGTCACTCTCAGCATTCAGCTACCTAAGTTATCCTTCTTTTCCCCGAAAACGAAGACATTGTAGGCGAATGGCAACTATTGGACATCCAACTGAAAAAAGACTTTATTGATACAGCACAAAGTCCCTACTATATCACAGAGGAAGAAGAAATTCGCAGTCTCATCAAACCGCGGAAACGATTTGCCCACAAGGGAACTTTCGGCCATGCACTGCTCATCGCAGGATCTTATGGCATGGCAGGAGCATCCATTTTATCTGCCCGTGCCTGCCTGCGTTCGGGAGTGGGATTACTGACTGTCCATGTACCTATCCACAACCATGATTTACTTCAGACCACTGTTCCCGAAGCCATTGTACAGACAGACATACACGACCATTATTTTGCCGAGCCCGTGGATACAGACCGTTATCAAGCCATAGCCATCGGTCCGGGGTTGGGACAAGAAGAAGATACAGCGTTGGCCATGATGGAACAAATACAAGGTTGTCCGGTACCTTTAGTGCTGGATGCGGATGCCATTAATATTTTCGGCACTCACCGCAACTGGCTCAGCCGGATGCCGAAGCGCTGTATTCTCACCCCCCATCTAAAGGAACTGGAACGACTGATAGGTAAATGCATGGATACTTACGAACGGCTGACAAAGACGAAAGAACTGGCAGCCTATCTGCAAAGCTATATCATTATAAAGGGATCATGGAGCACAGTTGTCACCCCCGAAGGAAATTGTTATTTCAATCCCACCGGGAATCCAGGTATGGCAACCGCCGGCAGCGGTGATGTGCTGACCGGTATTCTGGCAGCCTTATTGGCACAAGGATATACTCAAGAAGATGCATGCCGCCTGGGCGTCTACGTACATGGTCTGGCAGGAGACATTGCAGCGGAAGAAAAAGGAGAAATAGGAACCACCTCAAGTGATCTTATTGACGCATTACCCGCAGCATGGAAGAAATTAACAGAAACAAAAGGCAGATTTACAAAAGAATAGCTATATTTGCTTACATATATGATAGAATATAGAAATATGAAAAAAGGATTAATCGCAGCAGGGTTACTGGTTTCATTAAGCGGCACCGCACAAGATGTCAGTACATATACTCCCGGAACCATGGGAGAAGGAGTGGTTTATTATTTGCCTAAGACCGAAATAGAATTGCAAGTCACCGCAACCAAAGTTGTCTACACGCCCGGAGAATTCTGCCAATACGCCGATCGCTATCTGCGCCTTACAGGCATATCATCCCAACCGGAAGAACATTGGGAAATAAACAGTATCAAGGTAAATTCCATAGGCATTCCTGACCCGGACAATGCATACGCTGTAAAACTGAAAGACAAAAGTGCGGCCTCACAGGTAGAATTGACTCCTGAAGGAATCATAAAGGCTATCAACACCACCTCTCCTATAGAGAAAGCACCTGTGACAAAGGTTGCCGATACGGTCAAAAAACGTATTGACCCACGCAGTTTTATGACCGAAGAGATTCTGATAGCCGGTTCTACCGCTAAAATGGCTGAGTTGGTGGCGAAAGAAATCTACAATATACGAGAAAGCAAAAACAGCCTGACCCGCGGGCAAGCAGATTATATGCCCAAAGACGGAGCCGCTTTAAAACTCATGCTGGACAATCTGGATGAACAGGAACAAGCCATGATGCAAATGTTTGCCGGCACAACAGACCGCATAGAAAAATCATTTACCATCCGCATAAAACCAGAAGCGGACATGAAAGAAAAAGTAGCTTTCCGTTTCTCAAAGAAACTAGGGATGCTGGATGCCGATAATTTATCCGGTGAACCTTATTACATTTCCATCATCAACCAAGAAACATTGCCACCGATGGATCCGAAAGGCAAAGAAAAAAAGAAGACGGATGGTGTTATTTACAATATTCCGGGAAAAGCTCAGGTTACCGTATTCACTCCAACAAACGTTATTTTGACGGAGAACTACCTGTTACACAATTTGGGACAACGGAATGTCTGATAGATAACCTTTTTAATAAAAAAGTAAATACACGAGTGATCTTTAATCCTAATACCGGAGGAATTGTGAAGATTGATAAAGACTAAAACTCCATCTCACCCCTACATAGCAAAATGAGGGTATCCATAATACACTGGACACCCTCATTTTCACTAAAAGACAATCAATTATTTTTTAATATTTGGTTCCTCCAATCCATACCCCTTTTTCTTATTCTCACCTTTCAGCCACAAAGCAAAGAACAATGCAGCCACACCAAAGCCTGCAAATATCCACATGGGAAGTGTATAATCATAAGTCTGCATTCCATCTACTACCGGTCCTTTGCAATACTCATTCAAGACAAAACCAATCAAAGCAGGTACACCCATCAACCCCCAGTTTTGTACCCAGAAGATCAAAGCGTAAGCTGTACCCAACTGCTTTTCCGGAATAATTTTAGGAACAGAGGGCCACATAGCCGATGGCACCAAAGAAAAGCCAATCCCCAATATAATCATAATGATAGTGGCAAACCACCATACATTCAAGAACAGGTAACGCAAACAATTGTATGAACAAAATCAACAGCACAGAACCGATGATCATCAGCGTAGCTCCCTTGCCTATCCGATCATACACATTACCGAAAAGCGGAGTAAGGAACAAAGTTCCCAATGGTAACAGGCTAGGAATAGTACCCGCCAATTCCGGATCTACATTATATTTCTGCACCATCAGGTCTGTAGCATATTTCAAGAAAGGGAATACGGCAGAATAAAACAACACACACAGCAACGCAATCAGCCAAAATCCTTTATTGGTTACAATCAACCAAATATCTTTCATACGGAAAGGCTCTTCAGGTTCCGCCCCTTCTTCTTCTAAAGAAGCATCCAGTTTCTTATCATAGAAAGTATAAATAAAAAATGCTACCGTACCAACACAAAGCATAGTAAGGCACAGCAACAATGGAGCAGGAATATTAGGATGGAACACACCCTCATCATCAGTAATACCAAAGAAAGTAGCGATAGGAACCGTAACAGCCAAAGCCAGCATAGTGCCTAAACGGGCTGTCGCCATCTCCATACCCATGGCCAGAGCCATTTCTTTTCCTTTAAACCACTTCACAATAATTTTTGAAACCGTGATGCCTGCAATCTCTACACCGACACCAAATATAGCATATCCCAACGCAGCCAGTCCTACCTGGGTTTTCATTCCAAGCAAAGTGCTTCCCTCAGCAAATGTAGTAGAAATAGCATAATATTTTAACCCACAGCCCAACACCATCAAAAGGCATGCTCCCATACCAGTAAAGCGCACTCCCATCTTATCCAAAATGATACCACCGATAATAAGCATAAAGGCAAAGACATTGAACCAACCGTATGCACTGGTAAAAATACCATAATCCAGACTATCCCACAGCAGCTCCTTTTCAAGCATCGGTTTTAAGGGGGACATTACATCGGTCAAAAAATAACCGCATAGCATGGTGAAAGCCACCAACGCCAACACACTCCACCGAAGAACCTTGGAGTCATTGAGCTTTTTTTGAATTTGTTCTTTCATTCTTTTATAAGATTTTTGATTAATAGTTTTTCATGTTCAGCTTACAAAGATACAGTTTTTTAGGTAGAGAAGCCTCTTTCCATAAAAAAGTTCTATCTTTGCGTGACGATTAAATCGTTTTATTGTAGGAAATCGTCATAAAATTACTTTTTATAAACTTAACTTTATTGATCATGAAAAAAAGCAAAACATTTCTTGTTTGCGCCATGTTGAGTGGCAGCGTCTTATTTTCATCATGCATCGGTTCTTTCGGATTATGGAATAGTTTGAAAGACTGGAATCAGGGAGTAAGCAACAAGTTTGTCAACGAACTTATCTTTCTCGCTTTCCATATTGTCCCTGTTTATGAAATTGCTTATCTGGCAGACGCATTGGTTTTAAATTCCATCGAATTCTGGAGCGGTTCCAACCCTACAGCTTCTATCGGTGAAGTAAAAACAGTGCAAGGAGAAAATGGCGAATACTTGGTAAAAACCAACGAAAACGGTTATACCATTACCAAAAAAGGAGAAGACAAATCTGTAGATTTGGTCTATAACAAAGAAAACAATACATGGAATGCCGTAGCCGACGGACAGAGCTTCGAACTTGTGAAAATGAACGAAGACGGAACGGCTGTTTTGAGCCTGCAAAACGGAACCTCCATGACTGTCACTCCTGATGCACAAGGTATTGCTACCGCAAGAATAGCTACAGGAAACTCCTTGTTTTTTGCTGCAAGATAATAAACACAACATCATTTAAACACAAAGAAAAGAAGTTGCCCATGCAAACAACTTCTTTTCTTCCATAAAACAATACTACTATGAAGAAGCAAATCATGCTGGGCGGCCTACTCCTATTATTAGGCTCCTGTACTCCCCAAAACAAAGCGAATGACCCGAATGCAATTGACATTGCCGTAAGTCTGGAACACCTCACAGAATTAAAGACCTCCCAATTGGAAACAAATCCGTTATATCCCTTTGGAAACAACAGACTCATCCCTGATTGGCAACTCCTATTCCATCAAGTTATCTAAAGACCATATCTTTGTCTCTACCAACGGACGATGCCTGTCATTCAACAAGCAAACCGGAAAATATCTTGGCAGCATCGGGCACAAAGGAGAAGATCCACAAGGCTACAGCAATGCCAACTGCTTTATTCACCCCCATACCAACAATCTCTACTTTTATCGCCAACCCGACAAGTTGGTAAAATACGATACAAAAGGTAACTATCTAGGGCAAGTACACCTACCACAAAAGATTTCCCCATCCCTTTACTTTACTTTTTCCGACTCCCTTATTCTTGCTCATTATGGAGAAGGAATAGGACAACCGCAAGCAAGTGCGTTACTTTACTTCAACGAACAGGGAGAAGTAAAAGACTCATTGCCGGAATTTGCCAATCCAGGTGATCCTATGGGCATGGACCAGATATCCAGCATCAACGTATTCAAGCAATTACCCGGCAACGCCGACATAGGAGGGTTAATATATATAAATTATCAGGATGGAACAATGACTGTTCTTCCTATAGACCAGCCTTCACTTTGGCTGAACAACGGCAGCATACATTTCAGAAAAGCGTTCAATGACACAATCTACGACATTAAAGGACACGAAGCTACTGTCCATACCACTTTCCATACCGGGCAATGGCATTTCCCGGCTGAAAAAATGGGACAAAAAGAGGATACAGACAACTACATCGTTATAACCGGTATTCTGGAAACTCCCAAACATCTCTTCTTTATATCTCTACAGGGATTATACGACAAGAGAAAACCCTTCTACGGTATTTACGACAAAGAAAAACATATTACTTATATGAATGATGCCAATGTGGGGCTGACAGATGACCTGACGCATTTCATGCCTTTCTATCCCATCACTTGTACAGAAGAAGGAGAGTATGCCACTTTATTGGAGATAGGGAAAATAGACGAATGGATGGATAAAAATCCGGGAATTGTCCAAGAAGGAAAGCTAAGCTTTTTACAGGAAATCAATGAAGAATCCAATCCGGTTTGTGTTATAGTGGAACCTTGACAACCATAAAAGAACGCTGCTTTCCTCACGGAGAGCAGCGTTCTCTTTCTTCAACACGTTGAAGATAACAGTATGCTAAATTAGTCACGACCTCCACCCAATGCCTGATAGAGATTGATTACGCCTTGCATTTCAGTAAAACGGTTAGCAACCTGAGTTAACTCCGCATTAAGCAAAGTCTGCTGAGCCGTCAAAACTTCCAGATAAGTCGTATTCCCATGTTGCATCAGCAAAGAGGTACTTTCCAAAGCTTTATTTAATGAATTTATTTGTTTATCATAATAAACAGATTTATCACGGGCCGTCTGATATTTCACCAAAGCCTCGTTCACTTCACTTCCTGCATTCAACAAAGCCTGTTGAAAACTCAGTTTGGCTTCTTCTTGCTGAGCTTTAGCTATCTTTAGCTGTGCTATGTTCGCACCTTTATTAAACAGTGGCTGGGTCAACGAAGCTACAGCCGTTGCAATGAACTTGCCCGGATTGACAATCATACTTCCTGCTGAATTAGTCCATCCCGCACTTCCACAAAACAATAGAAGATAAAAGGCGGAACGAGCCTGATTTGTGGCATAGAAAGCTGCTTCCAACGAACGCTCCGCACTGCGTACATCGGGACGGTTGGCAAGCATTTGCACAGGGATGCCTACCGGAAAATGTTCCTTCATCATATAAGAACTGTCCCATGTGCCGTTCTCTCAATAGCATGAGGAGATTCAGCCAACAACAACGACAAACTGTTTTCTACCTGGTTAATTTGTTCTTTCAGATCAAGAACTGAAGTACATATAGTATAATATGTAGCTTCCATTTGTGAAACGGCAGCTTCATTTGCCAATCCGGCTTCCATCAGAGCACGGGTTGCATCTACGGTTTCTTTCCAGGACTTTTCAGTCCGGACAGAAATGGCCAGCTGATTGTCCAGCATCAGCAAGGTATAGTAAGTATTAGCTATACCGGCTATCAGCTGTGTCCGGACAGCCTGTTTATAGTCACGGCTCTGTTCCAGCAATGCTTTCGCCTGGCGTTTCGCATTACGGATGCGGCCGAAAATATCAATTTCCCAACTTGCCGCCACCGGTAAAGTATAAGTTTGTACAGCTTTTCCTTTGTCAAAACTACTTGCTGTCCCCTGAGGTGACAGAGCGAAAGAAGGCAGATAAGCCAATTTGGCTGACAGCATAGCAGCTTCCGCCTCTTTCACACGCCATTGTGCTGACTGCAAATCCGTATTGTTCCGCAAGCCTTGCTCTATCAATTCCTGAAGCCGCGGATCTGTAAAAATCTCCTGCCAGCTCAGATTGCCGATATTATCCACGGTATCAGCAACTGCCACCTCTTCCCCATACAAATTATCGGGCACTTCGGTTGCAGGTTTATATTGGGTATATATGCCGCAGCTACTCAGTGTGAGCGCTGCGACAGTCGAGAGTGATGATCTTGTTTTTTTCATTTTTTTTCTCTTCGTTTTTTGCTTTTCGATGTGGTGTTGTCTCTCTTCTTTTGCTTCTACACATTCCTCTTGAATCTGCCAATCGGCCGCCGGCTGAAACTGAATAGGACGTACCTTTCCTGTAAATATTGGAATACGATAAACAAAGAAGGTACAATAAACAGCAACGCCAGCGTACCGATCACCATTCCACCCACAGTACCTGTTCCCAGCGAACTGTTTCCATTAGCACCTACTCCACTGGCAACCATCAACGGGAACAGACCAAAAATCATAGTCAGTGCCGTCATCAGAATAGGACGCAAGCGGGCTTTGGCGGCAGAAAGTGCAGCGGAAGTCAGGCTCATACCTGCCTTACGACGCTCGGTAGCGTACTCGGTCAGCAAAAATGGCAGTCTTAGCAAGCAAACCTATCAACATAATCAAACCGGTCTGCAAATAAATATTGTTCTCCAGTCCCATCATCTTCGCAAACAGGAAGCTACCCATCAGCCCAAACGGAACAGACAACAACACCGCAAACGGAATGAGGAAACTTTCATAAAGTGCACTTAAAATCAGATAAATCATCAAGAAACAGATAGCAAAGATGATAATGGTAGTACTCCCTGGTCGGTCTCTTCACGGGTAATACCACCAAAGTCGTACCCAAAACCTTTGGGAAGTGCCTGTACGGCAGTTTCCTGAACGGCACGGATGGCATCACCGGTACTATACCCTTCGGCAGGCATTGCATTTACAGCAATAGAATTGAACATATTGAAACGGCTCAGCGATTCTGCCCCATAACTGCGGGTCAATGTCACAAACTGGCTGAGAGGAGCCATCTCGCCATTAGACATACGCACAAAGATATTATTCAACGAGCTTTCATCCACACGATATTTCGGATCTGCCTGAATCATAACCTTATATACTTTAGAGAAACGATTAAAATTTGAAACATACTGCCCACCATAATAGCCGGATAATGTGCTTAGCACAGCATCCGGAGTGATACCGGCACGCTTACATTTGGACGCATCCACTTCTACCGTCCATTGCGGATAACGGATATCAAAAGTAGAGTATGCCATCGCGATCTCGGGACGTTGGTTCAGAGCACCCAGATATTGTTGAGTGGTATTGAAGAAAGTGCCCACATCACCACCTTGTTTATCCTGCATATGGAGTTCCAACGCATTACCCATACCATACCCCGGAATCATACCCGGAGAAATAGCAAATATACTGGCATCCTTGATGTCTGCCGTACGGCATATACCTGTCCGATTACTGCCTGAACATCATTTTCCTTTCCTTCACGCTCATCCCAAGGTTTCAGTTTCACGAATTCAACATACCAAAAGAGTTACCCTGTCCGGCTAGCAGACCATAACCTGCCACACGCTGCACATGCAGCACCTGAGGAATATCCATCATGCGCTTTTCAATACGCATCATTACGTCATTAGTCGTTTTCAATGAACTACCTGCCGCCGTGCTGACATTCACAAATACAACCCCCTGGTCTTCATCAGGTACCAAACTGGTTTTAGTTGTATTCATCAAGAAAGCCAATAGTACTACCGAGGCCGCAAGAAGTGTCCATACCATCCATTTGCGTTTGATAAAGAACAATACCCCTTTCTTATATCGTTCAATCATTGCATCGAAAGCAGCATTGAACGCTTTACGGAAACGTGCTGCAAAATTGTTTTTTTCCGTTCCATCCTCATTGATATACGGTTTCAAGAACAAAGCACACAGCGCCGGACTCAAAGTCAGTGCATTGACGGCAGAGATACCTACGGCAACCGCCATAGTCAAACCAAAACTGAGTATAAAAAGTACCCGAAGTTCCACTCATAAACGAAACCGGAATAAACACAGCCATAAATACCAACGAAGAAGAGATGACCGCATTGCTAATCCCCTTCATCGCATCAATACTAGCCATATAAGAAGAACGATATCCCACATCAAAACGCGCCTGCACCGCCTCGACGACAACAATGGCATCATCCACCACCGTACCGATCACCAACACCAAAGCAAACAGGGTAATCAGGTTGATACTGAATCCTGCTATGGACATAAAAGCAAATGTACCAATCAAGGACACGATGATCCCCACCAACGGAATAATAGTAGAACGGATATCCTGCAAAAATACATATACAATTAAGATTACCAAAAAAATGGCCTCGAACAAGGTTTTTATCACCCCATGGATAGATGCATACAAAAAGTCATTGGAGCTCATAACCTGAACCATCTCCACCCCTTTGGCAGATCCTTCCTTGCTTCTTCCAAAAAGGTATCAATATTATTGTTTACTTCTGTCGCATTCGATCCTGCCGTCTGAAAAATCATACAGGAAATACCAGGATGACCATTCATAGCCCCATGATAGGCATAGCTTTCCTCGCCCATCTCTATATCGGCAATTTCTTTCAGCTTCAACACTTCGCCATTATCCGAAGACCGGATCACAATTTCCCCAAACTCTTCCGGAGTAATCAGACGCCCTTTATACTTCATTGTATATTGATAAGTTTCATCAGAGTTTTCTCCGAATGAACCGGTAGCCGATTCAATATTCTGTTCAGCCAACACTTGGGTCACATCCGATGGAATCAATTTATACTGGGCCATCACGTCAGGCTTCATCCAGATACGCATACTATAGTCACCCCCATAATCATC
>ENA-OPYS01000140-OPYS01000140.1-human-gut-metagenome-genome-assembly--contig:-NODE-140-length-10803-cov-1.036812_pt1 | contig 10803 bp, 10 predicted proteins | sample MGYA00242635_ERZ504478 | MGnify/ENA primary metagenome ERZ504478 (study PRJEB26092, sample SAMD00036246) | human gut metagenome | host: Homo sapiens | study: EMG produced TPA metagenomics assembly of... | reverse complement strand
CCCCTTGTCGAGAACCGACTGCCAGTGAGGCAGGATGAAGGTGTTTTCGAGCAACGCGTCGAACAGGACCGCCACATGGCGGATATTGTTCACACGTATGCAGAAGCCCTTCTTGCAGGCAAAAAGCGCTTCCATGTCCTCGATGCGGAGTGTGGAAACGCAAAACAGATGATAAGCGTTGGCGCAAGCCACAATACCTGTCATCTGTTCACGGGAAAAATTGCAACCAAAGGAGAGAGGTGGAGCGTTTCTGGAATCTTCTATACGTGAAGAGTCGAACCATACTCCGGCAATGTCATACTTTCGTTTCAAGGCCATGCACTCCTCGAAAGAAAATGTTTCTGCGGTAAAGAGGCTTTTGACGAGACTTGTGCAATCGATCAACAGCCCTCTGATGATATGAATGTTCATTTCATGGCAATTCCTGCAAACCGCACTGTTGCAGTCGATGTACCGGTGGCTGTTTATAAAGTCATCCACGTAGCGGCCATATCGTTTGCCGCCTGTCATGACGTCTTGAAGATAAAGCTCCCTTGCTTCGGAGAGCAACTCGTAAAATTCTTCCGCTACATCCTGTTCCGTAGCGAAGTGGTGCAGATGTGGTCTCCCTTCAAAAAAAGAGAGGACCTGTTGTTTTGTCCTTTCATGTCGAATTGTTTTTTATGGGTTTATACTTATTATAATAGTGGCATTACTTCGACCATTTGAAATATCGGAGAAAAGCCGGAAATATTTACCTTAAATTGAATTTGACATGTATGACTACATCAGTCGAATAGGCCGTTAACCAAATTGACTGCTTCGTCTTTTTTCTGGTTGATGATTTTGGCGTACACCTGTGTCATTCTCACGGAGGTATGGCCAAGCAGCTTCGATACGGTATAGAGATCCGCACCGAGCGTCAGCATCATGGTCGCGAATGTATGCCGGGCGGTGTGAAAAGTAAAACGCTTGGTGATTCCGGCCGCTTCGGCCCACGGTCTGAGATACTGATTGATATTTGAAGGCAGGTTGAACACAGGATCGTCTGCAGCCTTGTCCTCACGCTCCGGCATCCATTTCAACGCCTCGTTGGAGAGTGGCAGGTAAATCGGTTCTTTGGTCTTCTGCATAGCTACCGCCAGACGGTATTGGCCGTTATCGACAAAGACATTCTTCCATTTCAGGCCGACAATATCGCTGATACGCAGTCCGCAGAAGCAGGAGAACAGATAGGCATTTTTTACCCTCCCTTCCTGCATCGGAGTGGCAATCAATGCCCGTACCTCTTCGATGGTCATATAGGACCGCACGCTTTCCGGCATTTTGGGCTTCTCCGACTTTTCCATCTCGTTAAACGGATTTCTCAACAACCGTTTAGCCCGAACGGCAGCATTCAGGGCGCCATTGAATATCTGATAATAGGTGTTGCGTGTAGAAGCTGCTATCGGCTTTCCTTTAGGGCGGAAGGTTGTCAGCATGTAGTCGATATAGCCTTGGCAAAAAGCGAGGTCAACCCGATCCAATATAAATCTTTCCCCTGCATATTCTTTCAGGATATGGGTAACGGCTTTGATTTGACCGATGCCCTTCTTGTCGCGTTTCTCTTGGTACTCCAGATAGGTTTGCATCCAGTCCAGCAGATAAATCTTATCCGTATGGTTCACGATACCGGCTTCACCACTGGTCAGCTCGATAATACGTTTCGACTTGATGGCATTTGCGGCAGCCATTGTTATTTCATTTTGCCGACGGGTATTGCTGTCCGTTCCCGGAATAAGATACAGCTTCAGGTACTCGTATGTCCGTTTGCCGTTGCGGTATATATCCAGATACAGACTTTTGCTGCCATCGGACAAATCCTTCATCCGAAGACGGATTGGTTCTTTTACTTTTTTAGGCTTCTTTATTCGTGGCATAATCGTATTCTTTCATTCGTTATTTTTCGTATGCAAATGTACGAATTAAAACTGAAATCAAGAAACAAACAAGAAACAAAAATGTACCCAAAAAGAACCAATTAACAGAAAATAGTGAAAACAACTGAAAGAAATAACTACCCTATAAAGAACTGATATAAAGCATATTTAGTTGTATTTATTTGGATTTTATTTTCATCTTTAATATGCCTGTTTGTTTATTGAAAATATAATCATAGCTGACATTTTCTTTAAGAATCAATCCGTCAATAATTTCATAAGAAGCCCATAAGTTATTCGAACTTCTGAATACATTAGATTCATTTTTATCTTTTTGTAAATCTTCTATTGGATGAGATTTTGGGAAATAAGCCTGAATGATAGGACTTGACATATCATAATTGCCATCTTCATCGTAAATTCGAATATTAGGAGTAATTCTCCAGTTGATAAGAAAAAATGGGTTGGCATAGGCTGTTCCTTCACTGACTACGGATGATTCTTGTTTAGATAATGAAACATTTGCCCCCATTTGCCATTTGTTATCAGCGGAACGGTGAACAGCATTTATACGTCCAATGAATCCATTCATTTTAGAATTATTGGCCTTACCTTGGTCTTTTTTGTATGCTAAAGAAGCGAAGAAAGAATTTCGTTCATCACCACCTTGTGCAGAAAATTCGTAGTTTTGCGAGGATCCGTGTTTACGGAATAAAGCGGACTCCCAGTCTTCATTATAGTCAGGCGCATAGGTGTCTGCTGCTGCTTGAGCATACGCTTTTGCTTGTTCTTCTGTTGCAGGAGTGTAATTTCCGTCTGCATCAGGAATACCATAAAGAATAGCTTCATTATAGGCTCCTTCGTATGTCAGTTCCCGACGTTGAGTTCCATTTACACTTTCACGATTTTTCATAGCCCAATCAGAGAATCCCCAATTGGCCTTAAAGTTAATACGCGTTTTTCCTGCTTTACCTTTTTTTGTTGTAATCAGAATTACGCCATTTGCTGCTCTAGAACCATACAAAGATGCTGCCGCTGCATCTTTCAAAACTGTTATATTTTCAATATCGCTAGGGTTGATAGAAGACATAATATTAAATGATTTACTATCACCTCTAACAGGAGAAAGAGCTACATCTCCAGAAACAACTGGAACTCCATCCACAACATACAGAGGCTCATTAGTTGCATTCATTGAACCTGTACCTCTTACACGAATTTCTAATGCAGCACCAGGCTGTCCACTGCTGCTGTTTATAGTTAAGCCAGGAGTTGTACCTGCAAGAGCTTGCTCAAAAGAGGTGACAGGAATATCCTTTAAAGCTTTCGCTCCATCCACAGAAGCAGCTGCTCCTGTAAATGAAGATTTTTTGGCAGTACCATAAGCTACAACCATAACTTCATCAAGTTGTTCAGCATCAGATTTTAACATCACTTTTACGTTTGGCTTAATCTTCACTTCCTGCGACTGCATTCCGATGAAAGAAATGACCAAAGTTCCGGCGGAACTTGGCACATTAGTCAACGTAAAATTACCATCAATGTCGGTAACAGTACCTACTGTAGTACCTTTTACCAATACTGATGCGCCCACTACAGGTAAACCATCCTCTTCAGAAGTAACATTACCTGTTACCTTTGAGATTTGAGCGTTTACCAGACCAATACCTATCATCAGGCAGGTCATTAACAGCATCAATTTTCTTTTCATAAAAATCTCTCTTAAAGTTTAACTTTACATTAATAAAAATTCATTCACTCTAACAGGACGCAAAAGTAGTAATATCTTTTTAAATATTTATACCATTTTCAATAAAATTCCCCCAAAAGCTTGCTTTTTAACACTTATACCTGCCACTTTCATGCAAAAGTATGTTTTTATAAAGTAAATGATATGCATTTCTTGTATCTGGGATTTATCATCGAATCAAAATAATGAATCCTTTTTGCTAGATACTTGTTAGTTTTAATTTAGCTAAAATAGACGTTATATAAGTAATAAACTTCTTCTTATTGCATATTATCTGCATATTTTCTTAAAAACAACATAGTATGAACAAGATTTATTTCAGATTGGTCTACAATCGTAAAAAGAAGTTAAACAAATCAGGTAAGGCTCTTATTCAAGTGGAAGCTTACAGAAATCGTAAAAAGGTTTACATTTCGACAGGAATATATGTCAATCCAAAGCAATGGGATAACCATCATAGTAGAATTATCCAACATCCGCATTCTGAAGAATTAAACCGAATGTTAGAAGAATTTATTTTACAATTGCAATGGGAAGAATTGAAATCATGGAAACGCGGTGTCTATATCAACTTGTCCGCTTTTAAAACTTTCAACCATCAAAATGATACAGAGAAAATGACATTTCTACTCTTTGGTAGAAATTGGGTAGAACACTCATTGCGTAAAGATACTACCAAAAAGAATCTTTTAACGACTTTGGATTTACTCAATCACTTTCGTCCCTCTATTGAATTTGAAGATATAACCTATACATTTCTTCTTGATTTTGAAGATTTCATGAGGCAAAGAATGTATGAAACAAACACAATCGCCAAACACATGAGACAATTAAGAACCTTTGTTAATGAAGCTATCAAAAGAGGATATATTCAGCCTGATGAATATCCGTTTAGAAAATACCAAATAAAAACAACTCAAAGTAAACATAGTTTTTTACTACCTGAAGAAATAAGGAAGCTAGAAAAGCTAGAGCTTTCATCGTGTCCAAAATCATTAATGCATAGCTTGAAAGCATTTTTATTTTGTTGTTATACGGGGATTCGATATTCAGACTTTGTACTTCTTAATGAAAGTAATATTGTTACGATAAAAGGAGAGAAATGGCTTATATTTAAAACTGTCAAGACAGATACAAAAGTCAGCATACCATTATATCTTCTCTTTCAGGGGAAAGCCCTCCGATTATTGCAAGAATATCATCAGAATTTAAGTGATTTTTTTCATATAAAATCGAATTCTTCCGTAAATAAAGATTTAAAAAAAATCGGTGTGTTAGCCAAGATAGAAAAACACTTTTCATTTCATACAGCCCGGCATACTAATGCTACTCTTTTAATTTGCAACGGGGCTCAAATAACTACAGTCCAAAAGCTATTGGGGCATCAAAGTGTAAAAACTACTCAGAGATATAGCGATATTTTTTCAGGAACGATTGTAAAAGACTTGAAAAAATGTAAGTTCTAATCATTAATCTAAGAATGTAATTATTAATTTAAGAAGACGCTCTGTTATAGTTTATATTTTACGGTGCAGAGCCGTACGTTTTCCGCATGAGAAACATACGGCTCCGCATCGTAAACGTATGTTTCTCGCACGAGAAACATAATATAATATTATGCATTACATCATCTATATAAATACATTTTCTAATCCTATTAGTAATAATAAGGTAGAAAAACTATATAAATTTTGCAGTTATAACTGATTTAAAATGGCTTATTAATAAATTGGAAATAAATTTACCATTTGATAATCAACGAATTAAAGCTAATATAGTCCGCGAACTTTGGTCATTTCCTTCATCGGAATGCAGTCGCAGGAAGTGAAGATCAAGCCGAACGTGAAAGTGGTGATGAAGTCGGATGCGGAGCAGCTGGATGAAGTGATGGTTGTGGCGTATGGTACTGCCAAGAAATCATCATTTACCGGTTCTGCCACATCAATCAAGGCAGACCAAATCACTTCAGGGTCTAAAGAATCTTTGGATAAGGCTTTTTCCGGGAAAATGGCCGGAGTACGAGTTGCATCTGCTACAGGTGACCCGGGTTCTGTTGGAAAGGTTAATATTCGTGGTGTCGGTTCTATCAATGGTTCAACAGCTCCATTATATGTGATTGATGGTGTTGTCATGAAATCAGATGAGGATATGAGTTATTACGGCAAATCACAAAGTATTCTTAGTACATTGAATCCAGAAGACATTGAGTCTATGACGGTATTGAAGGATGCGGCAGCCGCATCATTATACGGATCCCGTGCGGCCAACGGAGTGGTAATTATTACTACAAAAAGTGGAAAAGAAGGTAAGACTCGTGTTTCCTATAATGGAGAAGTAGGATGGAATAAAATGGCTGTTGACCAATATAATATGATGAGTGGAACAGATTACATTGGTTATGCACGAGAATCTATCGCGAATTATTATATGGAGTATGAAGGAGTAACTTCCAAAGAAGATGCTTATGCGTTAATTGAACAGAATAATGATTTGAGTGGTTTTGTGAAAGATCCTTCAGGAAAAACGAGCACTAACTGGAAAGATGAAATCTACCGCACGGCTATTACCCAAAATCATCAGATTTCACTTAATGGCGGTAATCAAAATACACGTTTTTATGCGGGACTTGGTTATAACAAAAGTGAAGGTATTGTATTAGGTAGTGATTTCCAGCGTATTTCAGCTCGTGTAAATATTGACCAGAAAATAACAGACTGGGCAGACTTCTCTGTGAAGCAAATGATTGCATCAACAACCCAGAACGGTTTCCGTGATCAGAATGACCAGGCACAAGGATTGGGTACAAGTTCTCCTTTGGGAGTTTTTATTTGCGCTAGACCCAACAGCACCGATATATAATTCGGATGGAACATATAATGAAGATGTAAGTTTCGGACAAATAACAAACCCTCATTTAATGCTGGGTAGTAAAGATGATGCAAATTCTCTGGAGTGGATTCAAAGTAAAATGTTCCGCAGCCTGACAAATGCAGAATTGGGTCTTCATTTCTTGGATAAAATATTCTTTAAGTCTGTATTTGGTTATGACTATATAGACAATAAACATTTCGAATATTGGGACAAGAACAGCGTAAATGGACTAGCTGTTGGAGGTATGGGTTCACGTTATACTTTTCAAAATTCAACATTGACAAGTTCAAACACATTGACTTATACCGATACTTTCAATGACAAACATAACCTGTCTGCTATGATTGGTTTTGAGCTTGAGAAATCAGAATCTTCTTCAAATAGTAACGGTTGCAAAAAATTATTCAAACCATTTGCCGGAATTGGTAAATGGACAGCCTGATGCAGCTTCAAGTTCAACTTACGGAGCAGGTATGCTTTCTTATCTCGGAAATGTAAATTATAACTTTGATGACAAATATTATCTTTCTGCCAGTTTTCGCCGTGATGGTTCTTCACGTTTAAGCAAAGATAACCGTTGGCAAATTTCTGGTCTGTTTCAGGAGCATGGAGACTTAGCAAGGAAGGATTTATGGAAGATATGCCATTATTCACTGATTTTAAAATTAAGGCTTCCTATGGTACGAATGGTAATTTGCCAACAGACTATTATGGCTATAAAGATTTATATGCAGGATCTGGCTATGGAGGCAATCCTTCTATCTACTGGTATCAGTTACCAAATGACCAACTGACATGGGAACGTTCTAAAAATCTGAATGTAGGAATTGAATGGAATATGTTTGACCGTGTTACATTGGGAGTAGAATATTACCTAAAAAAGACAACTGATTTGCTGTTCCAGGTACCGAATTCCTATGTCACAGGTTTCTCTAGTCGTTTGGAAAATTTAGGAGAGCTGAAAAATAATGGTGTGGAAATAGAAATTAATTCACAAAATATTCGCACAAAAGATTTCACATGGACTACTAACTTCAACTTAACTTATCAACAAGCTATTGTAGAAAAGTTACCTGATGGTGCAGATATTCAATACGGTGACGGACAAATGTATATACATCGTGAAGGTGAATCAATGTATACATTCTATCTTCCAGAATGGAAGGGAGTTAATCCAGATACAGGATTAGGCGAATTCTGGCTTGACCCTAATGATCATTCAAAAGGAGTCACAACAGATTACAGTAAAGCTCAATGGGGCATAGTCGGTAAAGCCTTGCCTGATGTCATAGGAGGTCTGACCAATAGCTTTACTTATAAAGACTTTGATCTTTCATTCTTGATTACCTATCAGTTTGGAGGTGACATGTTCGATTATCCAGGATACTTTTTGCATAGTGACGGATACCGGTTAGGAAGTACAACTCCATCAGCTGATGTGGCAGGAAATTATTGGACAAAACCTGGTGACGTGGTGGATAATCCTAAACCAATTTATGGTAATCCATATCGCGCAGACCGTTTTTCCAGTCGCCACATCAAATCTACTGATAATATCCGATTGCGTGAGTTTACTGTAGGATATAATATTCCAATTTCTAAAAAATACATGCAGCGCCTGAGAGTTTATTTCAGAGCTAACAATCCATGGTTAATTTGGGCTAAGACAAAAGATGTAGATCCAGATGTCGCTATTAATGGGTATCGACAAGTAGATACTCCACAATTGAAGAGTTGTGTATTTGGAATTAATATTGAATTATAAGCTAAAAATGATAACTATGAAATTTAAATATTTAACGATATTGACATTCGCCACCGCCATGGTGTCCTGTGATGTTTTGGATAAAGAGCCAGCAGATTCATGGGAATCGTCATCAGCCATAACATCATACGAGACTTGGTATATGCTGTTAATGGAGTATATGAAAGCCAGACTTGGACATCTGCCACGTCATCACGTGTATTTATTCCGGGGATTTTACATTATACGCCGATATGAAAGGAGAAGACTTTCAGTGCATAGGAAAAAACGGTCAAGCTACCGATGTCTCATGGTATTTAGCAACTCCAACCAGTTTAAGTCCGGAAACATTTTACTTTTCATTTTATCAATCTTTAGCCAGAGTGAATAAAGTGATAGAGCAAGTTGCAGAAGTTGGACTCTCTGGAGACGAAGTTGAACAACAACTTGGTGAACTCTATGCTTTACGTGCATTATTCCATTTTGATTTGGCTCGTTTGTATGCCAAGATACCTTCCACTGTAAATGATATGAACAGTGAGTTAGGTATTACTTTAGCAACGCAAACTTTCCCGGCAAATTATATTGGAGAAAGGACATCATTGGCCAAAACATATGAAACCATATTTTCAGATCTTGATACGGCATTACAAAAGCTTGCCAATATGAAAGATAAAACAACTGGCCATATTAATTATTGGGGAGCTTTAGCTTTGCGTTCAAGAGTTCATTTATATATGGATAATGCAGATGGAACAGACCATAATGCTTTAGCTTTGAAAGATGCCAAAGAAGTGATAGAAAATAGTCCTTATAAATTATATAGTATTGGAGACTATTTAAGTGTTTGGTCTCAGCAATTCACTCCATCTGAGAATATTTTTGAAATTGCAGTAACTTCTCAATACAATGCTCAACGTAATTCATTAGGATATTACACGCACGCAGAAGGATATGCAGAAGCAGCCATAAGTGACTCTTTTAAACAATTGCTTGCCTCACAACCAGCAGGTGATGTCCGGAAAGAACTGATTGCAGAAGAAACAGATAATGGTAATAATACCGGGTTTTACACACAAAAATATCCAGGCTATAATGGAGAAATTTATGTGAATAATCCTAAAGTCATTCGTTTATCAGAAGTTTATCTCATTGCGGCAGAAGCAGCACTAAAGTCCATTGATGACAATGGAGTGACAGCAGCAAAATACATCAATGATTTGAGAGAGAAACGCATTACTGGTTACTCTGATGTCAATACTGTTACATTGGATGAAATTCTGAAAGAACGACGAATCGAATTAAACGGTGAAGGACATATGGCATGGGATATGTGGAGAAATAAGAAATCGGTAAACAACCCTAAAGTCGGAAAAATCGATTATACAGACTATCGGACTATTTTACCTATACCACAAGCTGAAATTAATACATCACACGGAGTTATAAAACAAAACTTCGGATATTAAGAAAAGTAAGAGAATAAATAAATGACTTACCCAAGTCTGCGTATATAATAAACGCATTCTTGGGTAAGTCTTTTATTGAGCCTGCCTCAACTGGCCGGTAAGATATTCTCTTTTTTTGTCTAACTTCGGGTTATAATATAGCAAATCTTTGTGTAGAGACAAGCAGGCTTAATGTGGACTCCCCTGCATCCATATCTCGCTTTCTTGTTTTCTTACAAGTTTTCCAACCATTTTTTTCCTGGCTTCGTAAATGTCCAAGCATACAATCCGCCTATGATTACAATCCCTACTGCAAATACAAAAATCAAGACATCCATTATTTTAAAATTTTATTTGCCAGCAAAGCCGACAAGGTTGTTAATATTATACCGAATACGGCTATTATCCACATTTTGGCGTTTTCAGTATCAGATAACAATGGTAATATAAGACCTATTACCATGCCTGCAAATATGAGCTTTGACAAATCAAAGAAATATCCGGCGAGTTTTTCCCTTCTGGTGGCATCTCTTTTCTTCATCTCATCTTTAATTTTCCCTGCTTCAGCAAAATTTCCCATGCACTACTTGTTTGCTTTATTCTGCAAAAATAGAAAATTACTTTCGATTTCCAGTAAAATTCCGGAAGGAAATCAGGGCAAACTCATCTTCCCCCTCACTTCCAGAACCGACCTGTCCGTTGTTAAACCGGATATTACCGAATCTGGTGAAGAATCCATCTCCTAAAGAACGATGATTGTCGCTATTAAGCGTTTGTTTTACTTGCTGCAGTTCTTCAATTCTGTCTGTGAAAAACTCATCTTCTACGACTGTTCCGAATTTAAATGGATTCTTCATGTTTGCGATTTTTTTCGTTGCGAGTTTCTTCGCAGTCAAATGTAAGTATAAATTCTAATAAAATCATAAGAATCCGTTTGTTTTTTACATAAATAACGTGAGTTCGAAATAAGAATAAATATATTTTTCTGATAATTAGAAACATAGCGATAAAAGTATAAATTTATAGTACCCAATTATAACATTTAAACGATTACCACTATGTTTCCAGAGTCTAAAGTTACAGAAGATTTAA
>ENA-OPYS01000137-OPYS01000137.1-human-gut-metagenome-genome-assembly--contig:-NODE-137-length-10836-cov-0.923616_pt1 | contig 10836 bp, 10 predicted proteins | sample MGYA00242635_ERZ504478 | MGnify/ENA primary metagenome ERZ504478 (study PRJEB26092, sample SAMD00036246) | human gut metagenome | host: Homo sapiens | study: EMG produced TPA metagenomics assembly of... | reverse complement strand
AACTTTGTTTCATGATAAAAGTTTAGTTTAAACGGTTAATTAATAAAATTCAATTGGTTTTTCGAAAAACATTTTTAATCATCTACGGAACGTACGACAAACAATCAGAGTGTCCGCATCTGACGGAAACAAAAGTAGTGTTTGAAATTATCCCGAAAATACCTTTTTAATCCCGTTTCCTCCTTTTATATGACCAAAACATCCTAGAAGAGAAAAGGAGGAAAAAAGGAGAGCCGGAAGTGTTTCAGCACTTCCGGCAAAAAAGCCATTCCTCATAATAAAACAGATACACGAAGCCGGCTCTACGAAATACAGTAAATTGAGATAACTCTAAAGATGGACCTATTTTCTTCTTGAATTGATACGGTCATAAAGCAGATTGATGACTTTACAATCAAACTCCCCATCAGGATAAAGTTGTTCTATTTCTTTCCTTACATTATACTTATGTCTTGTTACCGTTGCCTGATCTACATCCAGCACTCTTGAAATAATAGCAGCATCAATATCTTCTATCATCAGAAGTATCGTTATAAAATACCTTTCTTTTCCCCTTCGTTTCATAAAGGATAATTTACCCAATTCAGGATATTTGTCAGCAAAATCCAAACACACCTGTTTCAGTTCCTGACGCATATCATCCTCTCCCTCTGTTTTTCTGTATCCCAAGGCATCAAACAGGGTCTTGACTTTTTTGTCAACCTTATGAACGTTCCATTTCCAGTTCCTCCCAATTCATCCCGACATTATCCGGATTTATCCCTTTTTTATCCATCAGCGCTTTCCGAGTTCCTTTTTTCCGTCTTTTCAAAAGGAAAAGAGCAAGAAAAGCCGATAGCAGCACCGCTATTGACAGGATGATATACAGCGCATAGGACATCTCTTCTTTTTCTATCGAGATAGGAAGCAAGCCTGATTTACCATCAAAAAGGAATAATCCTGACTTACATCCCAAAACCGCTTTCCGTCCATTGACGGCAATACAAGGCTTGCTAAAAGCCAAATCGCAGAATAATGGTTCTGGAACACCGGCATCATCCAATCCCTTAAAACTCATACCATAATAATAGAGTATGAAAAAGCCCTCATTAGGATTCTTTTCAAGAGCTCCCGATATTGATTTCACATGTTTCACTGGCAACAAGGTCGCATTTTCTTCATTAACGATTCCCAACGAGGTATTCAAGTATTTATTTCTACCATTCATTATCACACCATAAACACTCTCATACCCTGATAAATCACATATCTGCCAGAAAGATTCCTGCGGTCTGTTTAAAGGTCTTCCATACAATCCTTTGTTCAAGGTCGTTACATAAATACTATCCTCATTCTCACAAATTCCGGTAATATAAGCGTCGATAGTATCTTTCACCCCTTTATCTGACACAACCGGAATAGGAGTTACAATATGGTCCTGCTGTTCATCTATAATACCTAAATATTCCCTAGTACCCACATAAAGACAATGTTCCACGGTGGAATAATAAAGAGAAGTGATATTATTCTGCCCTTTCGTGTTACTGAACTGCAAAAGACACTCCGCTCTATTGCCTTTAATCTTATAAAGTTTCTTACGCGTAGCAAGAAAGAAAGTATTAGGACTGGTTTCCAAAAATTTTATAATATCATTACCCACAATATCCAAGCCTTCAATCTTTCCTAAAGACTTTGATTTGAATTCCGGATGATTATAGACAAACTTATACAGATGTAAACGAAGATCATCGGTAATAAAGAAAATGGAGTCTCCCATCCTTTTATCACTAACCGCCAATACATTATTGTCTAAATCTGCCGAGTTCTGTCGCAAGGCAAAAGAAAGCATAGCCTCTCTGCATGCCAGATGCAGAAAATCTTTCCCCATAAAGCCTATCTGCCTGGCGATAGTACTGATACCATTCGGCAAATCATATTCTAAAGTGCAACCGTCTTTGACATAAAGTATAGAATTAGCACTGATAAACCATTCATCCTTGTCGGGTCCTTGAGCATACAAGTAGCACCGTCCTTTGCGTACAAGCGTTCTTTTTTTCCATCGGGAGATATCTTAAAAACCGAATTTTCCAACAAAGCATATACTGTATCATTATAAACACTGACATTGGTAACCAGAGATCTATAACAGGTCGTTTAAAGTCCTTTTCAAGATTACGGACAACAAACAACCCCTGTTCACTAGCCACATATAGTTTTTTTTCCTTTATCACAACCTTATTCACCCCACAGTTTTTACTACATTTCCCTAGTTGAATGGGAGTGAGTTCATGAGATGTGGAACCATCTTTCAAATTCAATCTAAACAGTCCATTACTAGTCCCCACATACAAATACTGTTTGTCATCATCCAAAGCCATACTATATACCGAATAATTCATCCTCTTATTTTTTATGTAGTAAGTCTGGGTCTGCCGAGAGGATTTAGCCAATAGTTTCAAACCGGCATCTCTTGTTCCCACAAACAGAGAATCTTCACTATATTCCAATATATCATATATACGCCGGTTGCTATTAATGGAATAGGTCTGGCAATTATTGTTCACTTTTTCTATGATACAACCGTCTTCCTGACCAATATAAAGTTTATCCGCATCTGCTGTCGAACGGCTGATACATGATATAGGAGCGTCAAATGTATTGATATTGCAAGTGAGCTTTATAGGTTTCGGAACAAGTGCATCCTTGCAGCCTGTCAAACAGAACAAGGCTAATATAAAAAGAAAGTACAAGCTTTTTTCATATTTTACTCATTTAAGTGATATCGATTAAACAAAGGCTTTCTACAATTAATCAAAAAGTTGAATATCTGTTATGCTTATGCAAATATAATACGTTTTCTCAAAATCCGGAAAGCTCTTAACAGATTATTAGCTAATTCCTTAATATGCCTCCATATACAAAAGAAGTTACGTCAAAACCCAGATGATTCTCTCACCCGACTTTTGACATAACTTCTCCTAAAATAAAAAAATATATTAACCTGATTTATTTCAACAATACTCCTATCTCACCGACAGCAGTTACTGCTTTGTTATTTATTTCGGTAACAGGCTCCAGTTTAAAATAACGGGCCGGATAAGTCTTTCCGAAACGTACAAAATAAGGAACAGGATTATGCATGATATTACTGAATTCACCTGTAGCGTCACACTTCATCCAATCCTTACCATCCCGACTGACATAAAAGTTGTATTTATAGATAGTGCCAGTCAGATCCTCCTCCTGTGCAGGAGCATAACTGAAACCGGCTATTTCCACTTCTTTACCCATATCAACCACCAAGGGAGTTAAAGTTTCGGTTTTCCAAACAGTTTCCTGTTTTCCATCGATGGCTGCGGCTGCATCCATGCCCACTGTTTTCCAACCATCCACCGGGACATCACTCAAAGTTACTTTCATCGTTTTATCAACCAATGGTTCAGCATAATACAAGCCTATGTTACTGATATTGACGGTTCCACGAGCACCCGTAATTGTCACTCTAACCTTTTCGGCATGACTATCCGAGAAAGGCAACAACCGTTTATATCCCACCGTAGTTCCCTCACCCACATGATGCCATGCGCCATTGGCGAACACTTCTACTGTAAAACCTTCCACACGCTGGCCTTTTGTAATATCCTCCTGAATTAAGAAAGTATTAACAAGTGTATTCTTCCTCACCTTATATTCTTTCGTATCTCCTACTTTGGCTGTCCATATCCTATTTCCCTTCTCAACTTTATTATCGGCAAAGGTCTTTTTTATATATTCCGTCAACTCCTTGATACGTTTCACATCATTCTCGTGCATCAAACCACGTTTATCGGGTGGAATATTCAGCAACAAAACAGAGTTACAACCCACAGAACGATAATAAATATTCACCAAGTTGGCAAGTGAACGAACTTGATTATCCTGTTCGGCATGATAGAACCATCCCGGACGGATAGAAACATCAACTTCAGAAGGATACCAGAACAAATCCGATGCTTTAGATACCAATTCACGGCTTCCCAAATCCTTGGACATAGCATTTATGCCCAATCTCTTATAGACTTCATCAGAACCCGGATAAGAATTAGGCATCAAAGCCGTTGCACTCCATTCCGTGGTACGTCCCAATCCACCTTCATTACCTACCCAACGCACATCATCGCCCATGATAGCGGTAACTGCCTTAGGTTGAAGACGACGGATAGTCTTCAAAATAGCGTCCCAATCATATTCCTGCTTCTTTCCGTTAGGTCCTTCGCCGTTAGCTCCATCAAACCATACCTCATGCACTTCTCCGTAATTGGTAAGCAGTTCAGTCAGCTGTTCGATGAAAAACTTATTATAAGCTTCTCCTTGTCCGTAACATTCCGCATTACGATCCCAAGGAGAAAGATAGACTCCGAATTTCAATCCATACTTGTCACAAGCTTTGCGGAGTTCCTGTACCACATCCCCTTTTCCGTTTTCCATGGAGAAGAAGCAACAGAATGCTTGGTTGTCCGGGTAGGCCACAAACAGAAACCATCGTGATGCTTGGCAGTAATGATAGCCATTTTGAAGCCACCTTCCTTCAGAGCTCTTACCCATTGTTCACAATCCAATTCGGTAGGATTGAAAATGGCCGGATCTTCTTTACCATCTCCCCATTCACGGCCTGTAAAGGTATTAATACCAAAATGAAGGAAACAAGTGAATTCCATTTGTTGCCATGCCAACTGTTGCGGTGTAGGCACCAAACGGGAAGCCATATCTATCTTCTGTTCCGTAGTCGCTCCTGCCGGAAAAGCTACGTGTTTCTCATAATACTCCTGTGCCTGAGTTCCCAGAAAAGCACAAAGTAAGGCTGCGGTTAGAATCGTTTTTCTCATTTTTCTTTATTACTAGGTTATTTTTAATGGACGAATCATAAACTCAAACGTATGCTTCTCCACCGGAACACGATATGGCGGCAATACCCCCGGACCACAAGTCGCAGTACCTACCCCCGACTGTTCCGCATCTAAGTGAACATTTATAATCCCTGTTCTCTCAAGTTTATTAATATGAGTAGCTTGATCTACATTAGAATCCGTAAATGGAATAACACTGAACTGAAACACTTTATCCGAACGGAAAGACAAACCTTCTCTTGCCTCATCCGCCAATTCCATCCAACGCACATCCGTACGGTTTCCTGTAGCCTGGGGCTTCACATAATAATGGAACATACGTTCTGCATCTGTATGGTAAATTCCAATACATCCAGACTGATTACGGTCTATATAAGTTTCATGTTCACCACGTCCCAAATAAGAAACCTTGTTATAGGCATACGGCATTTCAAATGACCAGGCCCACTCTAGCCAATGAAGTAACAGCAGAAGTATCCGGCAGGAAAGTTGTCTTTACTTTTAATGCACCATTGCTCTGCAAAGTATATACAAAGGTAGCCATTCCCAACTTTACGCCTTTAGCATTCCATAATTCTACTTCCGATTTACCACCTGTTTCAGATGCTTTGACAAAAGTAGCTTTTTGAATCATATTATCCAAACCTTCTTTCCTCCAAACTTTGGCTCCTCCTGTTTTTTCCCTGCTGTCATTGTCCGTAACAGGACGATAAAGGCTGAGAACTACAGGAGATGAAAGCATCTCTTTACCTTTATATATATAAGAGCGTAAAGCGCCGGTTGCAGGATCAATATCTATCTTCACCTTATCAGCCAATTTGATTTCCGGCGCACGATACCCTTTGTTGGCAGACAGCACAAACTGGTCATAGGCCACTTCGTCATGAGTTCCAATAAAGGGAGTTGCCTTATCAGGCGTCCAAGACAGATTCAAATAAGCCTCACGAATCGTAGAAGGCAACTTTACAGCACCCAAAGAGAATGTTACAGTCTCATGAGGGGCACAGTCTGCTTTTCGAGTTCCTTCTGCTATCACTTTCCCATCATCCCCCATGACCTGCCAGTGCAACGTATAGGCATTCAAATTGGTAAAGTCATACCAGTTCTTGACTTCCACTGTCAGCTTCTTAGGATCGGTCAGTGCCGATTTGATATATTGATACTCCTTCTTCACTTCAATGAGATGCGGATGCGGTTCGCGGGCTGCATTGACCAACCCGTTACAACAGAAATTGCCAAAGCTGGCACATCCTTCGGACCATAATCCCCACCATAACTCCAATACCATTTACCATCCTTATCTATCTCGCGGAAAGATTGATCCACCCAATCCCAGATACAACCTCCCTGAACAATCGGTTCGGTTTCGAATACATGCATATATTCCTTTAATCCTCCGCCACTATTACCCATAGTATGCAGATACTCTGTCATGATGAAAGGACGATAGACTTTAGGTTCTGTCTGGCGGGCATAGGCCATGAGTTCTTCTACGCTGCGATACATACGGCAATAGATATCGGTATTATAATTCTGTTCGGCCCGTTCATATTGTACAGGACGACTTTTCTCCACTGACTTCATCCAGTCATATGTACGTTCGAAGTTAATACCGTTTCCGGCTTCATTCCCCAATGACCAGATGACGATAGCCGGATGATTCTTGGAACGCTCATACATACGTTGGGTACGATCCATGTGGGCAGGCAACCAAGTGGAATCTTTGGCCAATGAAGCAGGTCCATACCCCATGCCATGTGATTCAATATTAGCTTCATCTATCATATAAAGTCCATAACGATCACAAAGCTGATACCAATAAGGATGGGTAGGATAGTGCGAATTGCGGACCGTATTGATATTATGCTGTTTCATCAATTTGATATCTTTTTCCATCAGTTCCTTGCTTACAGTCCGTCCTAATTGAGAATGTTCATGACGGTTCGTTCCCTTTACCAAGACCGGCACACCATTGATGCAAAAAACGTCCGTCCTTAATTTCCGAAGTGCGGAAACCTACTTCACATCCGGTAAGTTCCGTTACTTTACCTGTTACATCTTTCAATTCCAGGATCAGCGTATAAAGATTCGGATGCTCAGCACTCCAGACTTCCACATCCGGCAAACTTTGTTCATCCAACTTCAAGAAATGGCTCAATCCCTTCGATTTGATAGGATATTCACCTTGCAGAACCGCCTTACCGGTTTTATCTTCCAGTCGGTAAGCAAAGGTAGTCATGGAAGTAGAAGGTCCTTCAATGGTAGCTTCCAAACCGAAAATACCTTCTTTATATTGTTGTTTGTCTAAAGAAGAGGTTACTTTGTAATCGGCTATATACTGTTTAGGAGTGCTGTAAAGATACACATCACGTTCAATACCACTCAACCGCCACATATCCTGGCACTCCAAATACGAACCGGCACTCCAACGGTAAACCTCCAATGCCACCGTATTCTCACCTTTCTTCAATTTATCAGTGATATCCCATTCGGCCGGTGTCTTTGAACCTTGATTATAGCCCAACAGATGTCCGTTCACCCAAATATAGTAAAAAGAAATCACTCCTTCACAACAGATAACCACACGGCGGTCTTCCCAATCGGCAGGAATTGTAAAGGTACGTCTGTAGGAACCGACTTCATTCTCTTTATATGGAACTAAAGGCGGATTCTTTTAAAATGGAACAGTTTGTCATCGAACTCATAGGTTTCGTTTACATAAATAGCTGTTCCATATCCTTGACGTTCCCAATTGCCAGGAACCTGAATATCCGCCCATCCTCCTGTATAAAACTCCGGTTTATAAAAATCCTTCGGACGGTTATCGGGATTCTTTACCCAATGGAATTTCCAACTACCGTTCAGACTCATGTAATAAGGAGAAGATTCATAATCTCCGTTACGGATATCAGATACGGTTTGATAAGGCCACACATAAGTATGAGGGGCCAGTTTGTTCAGTCCGACAGCATATTGGCTCTGCCATTCGGGTTGTTGTTGCGCCATTACTGGAAATATAACCAGAGCAGCCAAAAAATATAATAATGTATTTCTCATATATCTATTTATTCTATCATTACCTCATCAAAATAAATCCTTGCCTCTTGTCCGGGGCGTACATGGGTTGCAGGACACTCTCCGGCTCCTTTAGCAATAATCCGCACATAACGGCCAATTTTCTTATTCAAATCAAGTACCACATCCTCTTTGAAAGTCCCTTCACGGAAAATCTCTCCATCCGTGAACTGTTTACCGGATACTTTACGATAATCCCGATTATCATTGAAACCCACACTTCAATATCTGCCGGTTTATGGGCTGCCATGCCATAATTCGTTATGCATCCCACTGATACAGAACGAAGCGACTCCTTCTTTTGCAAATCTATAGTAAAAGCGACAGAATCACTGCTTTCCCATGAATGCCATTCGAAATCCGACTGGCGCAAGCTGCCACGTATACCATTTACTAAAATCTTCCCAGCCTGTGTATTTCCTAAAACAGGTTTGGCGGTAGCCTTATTCCAAACCAAAGGCAATGTCAATGTTTTTCCCATCTGCCGACCTGCTCTATAAGTCGTACACTTTATAGTTTGTGTACCGGTCACCATCAACGGGCTCTTATATAGCAGAGACCGGTCTGTCGGCTCCTTACCATCCATTGTGTAACGGATTTCCACATCAGGACGTTCACATTCCAGTTTCACCTGTAGCTTTCCATTTACAGGGGTTACCGTATGTTGTATATTATACATGGAACAGGCAAACACAATCCCTTTAGCAGACAGATGCTCGTTGAATTTATCCATTGCCACCAAAAAACTTCTCCAATTTTTATGCCAAGGCTGTGTCCAAGCCACTTCGGCTAAAGCAGCCAGACGAGGGAACAGCTGATATTCCACATCTTCCGGTTTATTGCAAAACTCAGTCCACATAGAAGCCTGTACTCCCATCAGCAAGGAACGTACCTCCGGACTCCATTCTTTCTGTATCGGTTCATACCTATATACATCCTTCAATGTATTATTCCCAAAATAGGTCAAAGGTTCAAACCATTGCGGTCCCTCGATAACGAATCAAATACATGATACGTGCAGGAGTCATGACAAACCTATGCCCTTGCTCCGCTGCCTTGACGGCAGCCTGACCGTAGCCTCTCCAACCATAAATAATTGCTCCGTCGGGAATCCGGGTATTGGTCAGTTCATCCCAGCCCATGGCTTCTTTCCCTTTGCTTTGTACATATTTACTCATTCTCGCCATAAAATAACCTTGCAACGCTTCTTCGTCCTCCAAGCCTTCCTGTCGCATACGCTCCTGACAAAGCGGACACTCCTTCCAATGCGTTTTCCGAGCCTCATCCCCACCCAAATGAATATACCTGGAGGGAAACAGCTCCACCACCTCGTCAATCACCCCTTGCAAGAAAGTGAATACACTATCGTTTCCTGCACAGAAGATCACATCCGCATGATTTCCTCCCAATCCTGGAAGGACACCGATAAATTTATCGACCACAGGAACAAGCCAACAACGGATAAGAAGCCAACGCAGCATTACTATGAGCCGGCATTTCAATTTCAGGAATCACTTCAACCTGATGTCGGGCGGCATACGCCACTATCTCACAGATATCCTCCTGTGTGTAAAATCCTTTTTCTACAGTCGGTTCACCCTGCCGGGGATTACGACGCTCCGGAAAAGATTTTCCAGGACGATCTACACGCCGTGAACCGATTTCCGTAAGTAAAGGATATCTCTTTATTTCAATACGCCAACCATTATCATCCACCAAATGCAGATGCAGGGTATTGATTTTCAACATTCCCATACAATCGATAATACGAAGCAGATTCTCTTTCGGAATAAAAAAGCGGGCCACATCCACCATCAATCCACGATATCCGAAACGAGGTTCATCCTTGATTGTCATAGCCGGCACGCTCCAATCCGCAGTTTCCACCACCGCTGTGCCCTCAATGGAAGCAGGCAATAACTGACGAATAGTCTGCAAGGCATAAAAAAAACCTTTTGTATCTGAAGCTTTAACTATTATCTGCCTGGGAGTTATTTCCAGATGATACGCCTCACTCTTTAATGCAGCATCGGTAAGGAAACTGATTTTCCCCTTCTTTTCTCCAACCTTCACACAAGGAGTAAAACCGGCCGCCTGGGTAAAAAGAGCAGAGAAACAGCGTGCAACCTCTGCCTGCTCCTCATTTTCTACCGTAAAGTCTGTTTTTCCGGAGAAAGTAAAATAACCTGTACCCGGAGTAATACTCTCCGGGCAGGGAACAATAGATATAGATTGGATTAGGTTGTCAGCAGGTAAGGCCATAGTCGCAAATAACGACCATAGCAAAATCAAACAGGTGTATTTCATGATATATGCTATTTTTCTTATTCTTTGTCTCTATCGGGTGAAAAGCGTACCGGATCATTATACTGCTCCTGCAATCTTGCCAATTCAGTCTTCAGCTCCGTCACAACCGGTTCATATTCTTTCTGACCATAAAGATTATGCATTTCCGTAGGGTCTGCCTGTAAATCATACAATTCCCACACATCAATATCATTATAGAAATGAATTAATTTATAACGCTCTGTACGTACACCATAGTGACGTTTCACCATATGTTCTGCCGGATATTCATAAAAATGATAATACAATGATTTGCGCCAATCAGCAGGTTTTTCTCCTTTCAACAGTGGAAGCAACGAAACACCTTGGATATCTTCGGGAACAGGAGCACCTGCCAATTCCAGAAGGTAGGTGCATAATCTATGTTTTGCACCAGTTCTGTAATATCACCTTTCCTGTCAAAACCTTTGGGCAACCGCATTATAAGCGGAGTATGCATGGATTCTTCGTACATAAAGCGTTTGTCAAACCAACCATGTTCTCCCATATAGAAGCCTTGGTCTGAAGTATAAACCACCAAGGTATTGTCCAGCATATTTCTTTTCTTTCA
>ENA-OPYS01000134-OPYS01000134.1-human-gut-metagenome-genome-assembly--contig:-NODE-134-length-10881-cov-0.995630_pt1 | contig 10881 bp, 12 predicted proteins | sample MGYA00242635_ERZ504478 | MGnify/ENA primary metagenome ERZ504478 (study PRJEB26092, sample SAMD00036246) | human gut metagenome | host: Homo sapiens | study: EMG produced TPA metagenomics assembly of... | reverse complement strand
CGTGGCATTTACTTCGTGTAAGCAACGAGTTTTCTTTATACCTATGGAAAAATGGTGAATTCTATCATACGGTGATGGATTTGTTTCGTAATACTACCCATACGACGATCGGGATCCCCAATAGAGCGGTAATGGTGTTGATTGGCAAGGTGAATATTTTGGAAATGACATCGCAAAAAAGCAGTATCGATGCTCCTGAAAGAGTCGTTCCGGGCAGCAGGACACGATGATCGCTGTTTTGGAAAAGTATTCTTGTGACATGAGGTATAGCAAGACCGATGAAACCTATCGGACCACAAAAGGCGGTTATCGTTCCGGCAAGCAGCGTTGTCGAGTAGAAACAGTAGGCCGCGTGAATGCCGGATATCCAGTCCCATCGTTACGGCATATTCCTCTCCGAACAGCAGGAGGTTAAGCGGTTTAATGGTCAATACGGCCAATAGTAGCCCAACGGCAACCGAGAGACCGAGTAGGGTGAGTTGCGGCAAGGTCACGTCGCCGAGCGACCCCATCGTCCAGATGACGAATGTTTTTAGGGATTCCTCATGGCTGAAATACTGCAAAATCTGTACGACAGCACCTACGCCTGATGAGAACATCATACCGAGAATCAGGATTACCATAATGTTCTTTATTCGACGTCCGACAGCAGTTATCACTATCAACACGGCGGCTGCACCCACCCATGCGGCTCCGGCAATGCCTATCGAGGAACCGACCCCAGCAAGCACTACGAGTGCTACACCGAGACTTGCACCGGAACTTATGCCGAGAACATAGGGGCCGGCAAGAGGATTACGGAAGAGAGTCTGCATCTGAAGGCCGCTGACCGACAAGCTGCCCCGGCCAACAGTGCCACGACAGCTTTTATGAGGCGTATGTTGAGTACGATTTTTTTTCGTGGCATGGGGGACAATCTCCTCCGGTCAGCGCTGCCCATACATCGCAGACCGGAATGTTGACAGCTCCCACGGCTAAGTCCAGTAAAAAAAGACTGAGCGTGAGCGTAATCAATATGAAGAACAATATAGTCGAACGGGAACGCATCTATTTCAGTTGCTTATAATACACATACTCTTCCTGCACCAGTTCGGGATGGAATATCTTCACGAGGTCGCGGAGCACAATGTCGGGATTTACAACGGCAGACTTGTAATAGTCGTTTCCGCCGCCGGCGTTGGTGCGGGCATTGTTGTTATATACATCTCCGTTTTTGAAACACTGGGTGTCGGTGAACTTCGGACACGATGTTTTCAATTCGTCAAGCGAGTTCGCCATTCCCACGTTCAGCCACATGTCCGCATCCGACGCAAGTAGATAGGCTTCTTCCAAATCAATGGGAGTAGAAGCGTTTCCTGTATTCTTCTGGTAGATATAACGGCCTCCCGCATCTGTAATTAAGCGGACGACATAACTTTGGGTTGAAGGCATGAACCACGAGTCTCCGTAAGGGACATTAAGCATAACCGAAGGAGTGCCGAGGGTACTGTCGGCCACTTTCTTTTTTAAAGCGTTGTATCTGACCGGGATCGTGGCAAAGGCTTTTTCACCCTTCTCACGTTTCCCTGTGACTTCCGAAAGCACCACCATCCATTCGGCTTTGCCGAGTGGCGATTCTTCGAGGTAGTCGCCGACATACATGAACGGTATGTCGAGTTCTTCGAGCTTGCTTTCCATTGAGCTTGCTCCATTCACCCCCATAGAGCAGAACGAGATCGGGGTCAAGCGAAAGCAGCAGTTCGTAGTTGATGTTTCCTTCATAGCCGACATCGCTGATACTATCTCTGCGAGCCTGAATGTCGGGATTGGAAATGTAGTCGATTCCCGAAACGCCGGCCACACGCCCGACTTCGTCGATGGCATCGAGCATGGCGATATGGGTGGAAGACATCGCCACGATACGTTTTGCGTCTCCTTCGAGCACCTGCCCGGTAAACCCTTCGGGAATCTCTTCACCGTTGCGAGCGATGAACAGCCATGTGGTTACGCTGTCTGCTCCCTGCCAGGGATTCGTTATGGTTATCAATACGCTTTTCTTGCCATCTGCCCCTTTGATGTCGAAGCCGGAAGCATATTCGGGAGTGTAAAGCGACTGGTTGAAATCGTCGAGTTTGGAACTCTTGTCGTGGCAGCCCGTAAATGCCAGAGAAAGCAATAATATCAGGCTTAAATTCTTCAATGCGTTCATATTGTTACAGATTATCATTTGTTATTCTTGTTTTTTCCGAACTTGGGTGTTATACCGATGAATATCTCGAAGTTGATGCCCGGCATGGGACGGGACAATACGGAAAGGTATTCTTCATCGAACAGGTTATTGATGCTGCCCTTTAACGACAGATCGGCCCATCGGAAAGAGAGCTGTTTTTCCAGTGTCACGTTATTCATGAAGTAAGGGGGCAGATAGCCCGTCAGGGTATAGTCATTGCTTGACATGGTATAACGCTGGCTGTAATAACACCACTTGTAGAGCAGGCTCCATGTCCGCCATGACAGACGCCCGGTCACCGTTGCAGAAAACTCCGGCACGTATGGCAACTGTTTGCCGACGGATTGGTCTGCCGGACTCATCGGTTCATTCTCGTTGATCGAAGGAGTCCACGAGAAAGTTCCGTTCATATTCAGTTTCCAGTCCTTTCCGAGCATTACATCAAGGTGGGCGTTGGTCTCTGCCCCGTAAGCATGTACCTTCTTGAGGTTTCTGGGGGAGAAGAATCCCTTGGTTGTGGGTAGCCAGATGATCCAGTCGTCGATGTGCGAGTCGAACCAGTTGACGCCGCCGCTTAAAGCATATACATTTTCTTTTCCCACGGAGAACGATACTCCCACATCGTATGTGAAGCCGTGTTCGCTTTTCAGGTTGGGATTACCGCCCGGCAGAAAATAGAGGTCGTTCAGCGTGGGAAAGCGGTAGTTGCGCGAGACGGACGCCTTTGCCACGATATTGCCTTTTTTAGACAGCACGCCATCGATGAAGAAGGCCGGGATAACCGGTGCCCATTCCGTGCCGAACATATCCTCGCGGAGAACAAGTGAGGCGGCGAAACGGTCGGTCGGCCTCCATTTGGCCGAAACGGAGCTGGAAAACTCGACACGTCCCTTGTCGTATCCGACAACAGCCTTGCTGCCTTCCTGTGAGATGATATTTTTGTCCGCGCTTTCCACCAAATGCTGGTGTACGGAAACACCGGCCGTGAACAGCCATTTCTCTGAAGGTGCATAATCTCCGTCCGCACTTCCGTAGAACGTGTTGATCTTACTGCGCGAGCGGGTCATCGAAGCCATTTCGCCGTTTCCCTTGTCCCGCTTGTAATCATAGGCCATCCATGTGTGTATATAGCCGCCTTTTACACCGACCTTCCATTTCTCCCGCACGCGATCCCACGAGAGGACGCCGCGAAACGTCTGCTCCCTTTGGCGGTTCTCGAAGTCCATGTCGTTCCCGTAATCCGTGCTGAGCATCGCCAGTTCCCGGTTGGAATTGATATACCAGGCGTTCAGTCCGAACCTGTCGCCTTCACCCGTGTTATAATAAATCTCCTGCAAAACGTGCATATCCTTATAAGCTCCGCTGCGGTTGCGCTCCGTCGGATAATAGGAACCGATGATGTTTTTGTCCTCGTCATAGATATTTTCCTTCTTGTCCCTGTTTCGGTATTTGTAGTCGTTCGGGGAAGAGGAATACACCACGCGGGTGGAGGACTGCCAGTGCTTGTCGCCGTAGGTCAGGCGGAGAAACTCGTCGAATGTGCTGAACGAACCGATACCCTGCACATATTGCAATCCGAAGCCTTTGTGGTTGGCCGGTGCTGTGGATAGTTTGACCAGACCTCCCAAACCACCGCCCGTTTCGTTTACCGACGAAGTACCATGCAGCAGTGAGGCGTCATCGATAAAGTAGGAAGGGATGGTGGAAAAGTCCGTCATACCCAGCATCGGATTGTTAATGCGCATACCGTTCCATGTTACTTGGGTATGCGAGGGAGAGGTACCCCGAAAGCCACTGTGGACAGTGTGGCACGTCCGTAGTTCTTGACAAAAACGGACGAGTTGAATGTCAGTACATCGGCCATAGATAAGGCGATGTTCTCTTTCATGGCTACGGAATCGAAGCGAGTTCGTTGCACGCCTATATCCTTCATTGGGCGTTTGCCCACTACCGTAACCTCCGGAATCCGCAGCACCCTTTTGGTAATACTGACGGAATTTTTCTGTTGGGCGGAAAGCAGAAAGGGCAGACTTGCCCCCATGAACAATAGGATAAGATGTCTTTTCATTTTTGTCCTCCTTCTTCGTTATTTCCAGCAGAAAGCCCCCGGAATGATTCCTACATAAAATTCATCAATCAGCTTGCCTTGCGGCGAATAGCGATATACGACACCTTGCTGCTGGTAATCAATAGCGTCGGCCACATAGACTTCCCCGTTGTTGGGATTGACCGTAAGACCGTAGTATTTGGTGTCCCGAAACTCCAGAAAAGGCCGGACGGGAACACGGTCGGCTTCCACCGGCATTCGCCAAATATCGTTGTTGATCCAGTAAAGTGTATCCCGTGTACCGTTGAGCTGGACTTCCGAAGGCCAGTCGCCCAGCTTAAACTTGAACTGTTTCTCTACGGTGAAAGTCTCGGCATCTATACGGTAGAGAGACGGCGCCTCGTAACCGTATGGGCTGCCCTCGTAACCGCCATCCGTGATGGTCCACATCTTGTTGTATTTGTCCATGACCAGCGAGGTCGGCTGTATGCCGATGGTCAGTTCGTCCACGACCTTGTCCGTTTCCGTGTCGATTTTCAGGATGCGGTTCTGGTACGACCAGCAGTTCACATAGACGTACTTGCCGTATTGTACCATTTGTTCGGTGGAACCCGATTCCATGTCCATGTCGGGACATTCGATATAGCCGGTAATCTCGTATGTCTTGGGGTTGATGATGAAGATACGGTAGTCCCATATCTGCGTTACATAGGCTTTTTCATCCGACAGGAAATGGATATACCGGGGTGAAGTGAAACCTGTGATACGGCCCACTTCCTTGAAAGTATTGATGTCGATGGCGAAAATCACATGTGAGTTGTTCACCACGATCCAGCCTATACCGTCCCGGATAACCATAGACTGGGCCACATCGCCCAACTTGAACCCGTTGGCACGGTAAAACACTTCATTCTCCACTTCGCACGTGGCGGGATCGTAGTAGGAAAGCGTGGCATTGCTGTACTGGAAATTCCCCTCGTTGGTGATGAAAAGACCAGAGGCCGATACAGAGAAATCTTCCATCTCTCCGTAATCCCATTTCATGCAACTGCCGAGGGGCAGCAAGCAGAAAAGAAGAAAACAAATCCGTTGTATTATTCTGTTCATTCTATCCAAATAAAAAAGAGTACCCGATGAAAACCGGGTACTCTGGTTAAAGAACAAGACTACTCCTGTGTATATTTCTTATCTTTCATGTCCTGAAAGTCTGGATTATAACCGCACTTTGTCACGCTCCAGTTTTCCTCGGTAATCATTCCGTTTTCTATGAACTTACCGAAGAAAGTGTAGTCGGTGAATTTTGTCAAACCGTCAAAAACAACCCCATGCAAGGTCTCCAATTTCTTCATGGAAAATGTTTCCTGAGAAAGAGAAGTCGCACTTTTTATCTGTAGCGCACCGTCTATAGTCTGTAATTTGTCACAAGTAATGCCTGTTGCTCGATTAACGAACAACCCTTCTCCTCCTACATGAAGCAATTCCGGAAGAACCAGTGATTTACCTTGTAAAGTTATTGCTAACGAACCCTCTCCCTCTTCATAATATACAGGAGAGGCTGAGCAACAAACTTTGGATAACAAGGGTAAGTCGCAACCATTAGGATAGCCGGATATATAGAACTGACCTCCCACTTCTTTCAAGGCTGACATTGTGACTGACCCTGTCTCGAATTTTTGGATGTATCCATATCCATCAATGATTTCCAAGTCGGGAAATTCGACATTTTGGTTTGTTATATTACCTTCCATTTCCAGATTTCCATGTACATGTTGAATTGTCGGTATGATGACAGGATTGTCCTTGACGGAAGTTGGAGTATAAGTGAAATCATTGATGCTCTTAAAATTAATTTCTGGAAATACGAAATTTTGAATTTGTTTGACAACAAAGTTAACATTAGACAAATCTTCCGCGGTTTCAATCTTGGTTAAGAGCATTTTACTTATAATTTCAATCTGGGGTGCCGTTTCTCCAAAGGTTTCAAATCGGGCATTCGGCAACATCAGTGTCCCGTTCACGTCTTCAAGATAATCCAGCGTGATGCTTCCAAGTGTGGTGATTTTACTCCAGTCGGGAAGCTGCTTGAGAGCCGTGAAATTCTTTATCTTTATCTGTCCCTTTACCGTTGTCAGTTTGTCCATCCCACCGAAAGCCAGAAGCACGTCATTTCGTTGGGGAACAAAACTACCGGTAGGAGGAGCTTCCATATTGGCTTCCATAATAATACTTCCGTTTACTGTCTCGATTTCCGGCAGGTTGATAGTTTCCAGCATCACGGGGACGGTGTGGAAATTAAGCCCACCGGTCTCTTTCAGTTTAAGGAAGTTCATGGAGGTCAGCTTGGCAAGATTGTTTACGGCCAAGACTCCTCCGACACTTGTCAGTTCCGGTAACTCTAAAGTAGCGATTGTTCCGGCTGCCTTGTTTTCTTCATTGAGTCCTTGGATATTCAGATCCTGACCTACAGTGGTCAGAACCGGAAACCCAAAGCTCTGTAACGACGGCGCATTGAACATTACACTTCCTTCAATAGTTGCCAGTTTCTCGAATAGGACATACGTCACTTGGTCGTTATATACCGATATGTCTCCAGAGAGCGTTTCCAGAGCTTTCATGGAAATCATGTGAAGCTCCGTAGCTTTCGAGGCGACATCGGTCGAACCTACCTGCAAACCTCCGGCAGAAACGATATTATCCAACCCTGTCAAGTCTGCACCGTTGTAACTGTTACGAATGACAATGTTGCCAGTAACCTCTTTCAAAGATGCCAATGCGGATATGTCTGTGATTTTTTCTGCCTTTTCCGCATCAGAGCCGATAATCAGGTTCCCTTTGACAACGGTTGTTTTGCTCTCGGCAAAAGAAGCTACCTCCTCGGTGGTCTTCAACTCCACATCTCCGTCAGATTCTATCTCGCTTTTTACCACTTTATAGGCATATTCGCGGGCATTTCCGTTATAGGATGTCACCCGGAAGGTCCGTTCGTTATTCCAGTCCGTTACCGTTTCAGGATCAGGTATGATTGTTGCAGAAGTTGTGTACTTGAATTCCACTTCGGCGTTGTTCAGCGATACCGTATAGGGAACGGTTATTGTTACTGTATTGTCCGCAATGTCGGCCGTGTACGATTTCCCGTCCACGGTCATCACGACCGACGTGATGAAATTCTCATCTGCATCTTCAGGTACAATTTCATCATTCTTGTCACATGCACCCAAGAAGAACAAGGATAGGAGCATGGGAAGAAAATAAGTTTTCATACTTGTAATTTTTTTATTTGGTTAGATCTTCAAAAGAAAATACTTCTGTTGAAACTTCGCCCAGCCAGCCGCTTTTGGCCAGAACTCCGCATTGTACTTTGATAAAGTCAATATATTGCAGATTGGCTTCCGTGCCGTCGGCATGGATGGCATTGGAAATTTTGAAACCGTTCCTTTGACCGCTTCCATCCACCGTACTGCCGCCTTCTATCTGGTCGTTTCCGAAGTTGTCCACATATCCCCAGTCATAAGCCTGATTGTCCCAATAGCCGGTTTGTGAATCTTGGATGTTGCGAGAAGCCAAGCAAGTACCGGTCAGAGTATAACTGTTTTCCGTTATCCAAGCCGGATAATAATAGTCTTGTGTATGATAAGCGGACAGATAGTCTACCCAGCCGTTTCTACCGTCGGAACTGATCCATTGGACATCCATTTTTTTGCCTTCCGGACGGTAATAGGTCACTTTAAAGTTCCGTATTGTTTCATCCTTGCCTGCTTCAGAACCTTTTCAGTTCGTACCATTCGTCCGTCCGGCAATCCGTTTCCGTTTATATCCTGCATGACCCATACGATACCCGGCTCGGAACTGCCGTCGAAAGCATTCCCTTGAATTGAAAAATCATACTGGTTGCCCGAATTGGGGATACTGTGGTCGAAGCCGACGATGATATAACCGCCGAAAGAACCCAAAGAGACGTGCAGTTTGTCTTTCAAACGCTGTGTTGCCCATGCGACTGCCGCTTCAGGGGATGTCTCATTGCCGGTCATACCGCCTATCGTGCTCGTCTCGTTGATAAATTGGCCGGGAGCCGGGGTATATTCATAGACTTTATTCCAGAGCTTGGAACTTCCCGAAGCCCGGAATCCATCCTGTTCCTTTTTGTCCACACAAACCACTTTTACGGTGGCGGTGATAGCCGTTTTTCCTTTGTCGATATTCCTGCTTATTTTTTCCGTCGGTGCGTCTTCCGACACAGTACAGGAGACGGTGTATTCTCCGGGTGCGACGGCGTGAACTTGAACATGCGTTCCACTTCTCCTTCCATGACCTGACCGTCCACACTCCACTCAAAACGGGGATTGTCGAAATACTCCAACAACGGACGCAGGAAAACAGGACGGTCGGCAAAAGTGTACCTGTCCGTGGATGTTTGCAGGTAAGACGGGGTCGGGAATTTGACAACGTAGGGCATCGTTTCCACGACCTCTACGCTTACGTCTTTCGTTGTTGTCCCATCTATATTGGAAGCGTTGATTGTCACCGTATAAACACCGAGTTCTTTTTCATTGAAAGTATAAGTATTCTCGGTGGAAACGATTTTTCCTTCCCGTACCCATTCGATTTTGAATCCTTCTACATCCGAATGCTGAATATCGGGAGTAAATGTGTAATCGGTATTCCGGACGACTTTTAGCCCCTGCGAAGGTAGTGCCAGTGAAATGACCGGAGGGGTGAGTTCTTTCACTTCTACTTTCAGTTCCTCTTCGGCATAGCCTTCCGCATTGTCTACTCTTAGTTTGACATAAAAATCCCCGCATTCATTCCATGTACGTTGAAGAGACGGACCCGAAGAAACCAGCGTACCGTCTATCGTCCAAGCAAAAAGAGCATTTTCAATATTCTGGTATGTTGGGGCGATAGTCAATTCGTGACCGACCTTGACTGTATAAATACCGGTTTCGCTGTCAAGTTCTATTATAGGTTGTCCGCCGACCTCTTCGGTAATGACTTCATCCTTGTTGCAGGCGGTGAACAGCATGCAGACAAAAATAATTAAAATAGTAAAAAACGATGCATGATGTGTAGATTTTAGAAAAATAACAAGGATACCCCGACAGAAGGGATATTCCTGTATTCTTTTTATTGTATGGTGATATCATCGATACAGATATAAGCCGGAGTATTCAAACCGTATTCTCCCGAATCCGAACCCTCGAAATTGAATTTCACACTTTGCACTCCTTCGGCATTGATTTCCCAATAATCCCATGTCGTGATAGGGTCAACCTGTTGGTGACCATCACGATAGTCAGCCAAAAGACGCGTGTAAGTGCGGATCAGACCGCCATCCGCATCATAACACTCCAGATTCACTTGGAAATATCCTTTCATCTCTTTCAATGGAGTCGCAACTCCTGTAGAGCCGAACTGATTGCCATAAGTGATGACCCCATAAGTGTATGACGAGTTGCAGATCCATAGGCCGACCAATTTCCGAGACTTATTGAATTTAAACTCCGGTTTGGCCATCCATGCCTGATTGTAAGCATCCACATATCCGTAAACGACTCCAAAGTTGGAGCCGCTGTGCCCGGCTTCCTTATCCTGTCCTTCCGCTTTCACCGCAGTGTATAGACAGAACACTGGTTTAGATAAGAATACCACCAATCCCCGGTATTTCCCGACTGATTGGAGCGGATGTTCCAGTTGGAAAGTGCGATGCCGCCACTGGAATACTCTGTGCTTCCACCTACTGTATTAAACATTGAACGGAAGAGATACTTTTCCGGAGTATTGTCGTAAATGGTAGTTACTTGAGGATAGCCTTGGTACGAATAAAGATTTTCTCCGGCCGAGGTAGGTCCTGCCAACATGCCGGGATCGAAATCATCGAAAGTGATAGTTAAAGTACCGTCCGGATTTGTCACAGCACGAGTTTGCAAAGTTCCGGAATCAACCGGTTCCATCAAAAAGTCATCGTCCGAGCTACAGCCGGTAAACAGGGCAGTTGCCGTCAATAAGAAAGCACCCGCCAGAAAGTGTAATTTTCTTTTCATAGGTCACTCATTTTAATGTAAAACATATTATTAACAAACACAAAAAATCCCGTTCGTGTGGACTTACACGAACGGGAATATGTCTGTCTTCAAATATTGAATGGCCGATGAGCGATTCCTTATTTGGTTACGACCTGTATATCCGCAGGTGTAAATCTCATTCCGGTCATGGCAGGTCTTCTGACTCGTCCCGGTCATCGTGCCTTCCCAGTATTACACCAGTGGCAAAAGTTCGATGTCCGTTTTTTGTGGACTCACAGCAGCGGGTACTGTTCCGGATTTTCACCGGATTCCCTTTTCATCCTATCGGGGATTGAAACCGTCAAGGAACCATCATGGAATACAAAAGTATACATATTATACTTCAAATCCAAACAATTCAAGTTGTTTTTAATTAATCCATTCGAACAGACTTGTTTGCCGTTGTTTTGTGTGTTTCTGTTTATCAATTCATTTTGCAGCTTGCCTTTCTGCCTGTAGATACTAATTGAAAAGTGCGCCAATATTCCAGTTGAAAATTGCGCCACCATAGGATAAGTATAATGACCTTTGTATAATCCAAATGCAAAGGTAAAATGAAGACTATG
>ENA-OPYS01000133-OPYS01000133.1-human-gut-metagenome-genome-assembly--contig:-NODE-133-length-10881-cov-2.054398_pt1 | contig 10881 bp, 19 predicted proteins | sample MGYA00242635_ERZ504478 | MGnify/ENA primary metagenome ERZ504478 (study PRJEB26092, sample SAMD00036246) | human gut metagenome | host: Homo sapiens | study: EMG produced TPA metagenomics assembly of... | reverse complement strand
TGCAAGAGGGGAAGAGAAATTCCAAAAGCTTTTGGAAGAAGACGATGAACTTCGTAGAAAACTTTTACGGAAAGCCGGAGTAAATACCATAGGTACTACTAAAAAGCAACTGGAGAAGATAGAAACAAATCTATTCCCAGTCGATGGTGTAGAATATGAAAACTATTCAGATTCAGAAGAGGAGGAGGAAGACGATGAATAAGAAAGGGGTAGAAGGTATAGAGAAAGTAATTAAAGAGTACCTTAAGAAAAATTTGAGAATGGAATCTAGGGTTAGGTATCTAGATGCTTATAGCCAACCAGAGAATTATTTAGATGTATATCTTGGAGAGGAAAAGATTCAAGAAGTTTCACTTTATGAATTAGATTTTGGACGATGAGCAAGAAAACAATATTACTGATTGATGGAGAGAATATTCTCCATCAGTCTTTTCATAAGTTCGAAAAACTTAAATCTACCGATGGCAAACCGAGTGGGGCAATATTCGGATTTTTCAAATCTCTACATATGTATCTTACAAGGTTCGAACCGGATGAGGTTTATATTTCATTCGATAATGGTCATTCACCAGTAAGGACGAAGTTATTGCCCAATTACAAGGGACATAGAAAAAATATATCTGTAGATTACGAATCATTGCAAAAGCAAAAGGCAATTATAATGAAAATGCTGGGTATGCTAAGAATTAATTATATCTTCGATAAAAAGAAATCTACAGTATATGAAGGAGATGACTTCTTAGCATACCTTGCAATTAAAAAATTCCAATCCGAGAAAATGATACTTATATCATCGGATAAAGACTTTAACCAGTTGCTATCAAATAATCTGAGGATATATAATCCCAGAAAAGATGAGATGATAAGAATGGATAACTGCAAAGAATTATTCGGTTATCATTCTCATGAAACGGTAGAGTACCTTGCAATGGTTGGAGATACTTCCGATGATATACCAGGGTTCCCGGGTATAGGCCCAGTAAAAGCAAGGAAAATCCTTGATGAGGGTAGAATTGAGAAGTTTATTGCCCAGAGTAAGAACAAAGAATATCTTCAAATATGGAAAAGGAATGAACAGTTAATCGACCTTTTCTGGTTTGTAAGACATAATCCATTGGATAAGTTACCAATTAAGTCAAAGAAGAAGTTTAAGTATGAGAAATTCAAAGAGCTTTGTATCGAATACTCTTTAGCATCATTTTTGACAAATGAATTTATAAAACCATTTAAAGCATTACATCATGAGTAAGAGAATTATGTTTGTGGGTCCCTCTGGTATAGGGAAAACTACTTTAGCTAAGTATGTAGCTAAGAGAGAAGATCTACCTTTTATTTCTGGTAGTATGTCAGATTTATTACCTGCTACTGAAGGGGTATCACATAATGAAATATTATCCCTCGGTTCGGAGGCAATGTATAAAGCAGATTTTCAACTTCTGAACAAAAGGAATAGGTTATTCAAGGATAGAGAATACTTCGTAACTGATAGGAGTTATGCAGATTTGGCTGCTTATTTTTGGTATAAGCAATCAAGAACTTTACCAGAATGTGAAATGGAACATTTTTTCTGTCAATGTAAGACTTTAATGGAAGATCAATGTGATGTAGCAATCTTCTTACCATTAAATCTAGATACTTATAAGCATTGGTCAATGGAAGATAATGGTAAGAGAATACTTAACAGATTCTTCCAAGTTCAGATATCATCTCTTATGGGGGAATTGCTTGCAAATTGGGAAATACCCACTATTTGTATATCTGAGCTCGATTTAGGTATGAGAACGGAACAAATCAATTACCATTTAGATAGGATATGGGGAAAGAAGTAATAGCAATAGCCTTTTCAGATTTACATATAAATCTATGGGCTAAGTTTAATGAGAACAATCACAGGACCCTGAATAGTTTCAGGGTTTTGTCGATTATACGGAAATTATGTAGAAGGTTTAACTGTCCTGCATTATTTTGTGGAGACTTATTTCATAAGGCCGAAACAATGGACCAAGAATTAGCAGAGATATGTTATAATGAACTAATCGAAGGATTTTGGATATATGCCATATCTGGAAATCATGATATTAAGAAAATAAGTAAGGTTGGTACTAAACCCTTTAGCTGGCTTTATCAAGTAGAGAAGTATGGTATCATGATATTAGATTATGAAAAAACCCAACTATCTTCTACACATAAAGATATTATGGTATATGGGGTTCCTTATATTGATAATAACGTGGGTCTAAGTGAATACTTAAAGAAGTTAGAATTAGAATTAGATAAAAGTAAAAAGAATATTCTTTTACTACACACCGATTATCCTGGTGCAAAAGATACCGATGGTAGGGAAATAGATTCCGTAGAAAACTTAAATGTGAATGTTCTCAATAAGTTCGATTTAGTATTATGTGGGCATATACACAAACCACAAAGACTATCAAAGAAGGTTTATATGATTGGAGCCCCTAACCATCAGAGGAGAACCGATAGGGGATGTGAATTGGGGTATTGGAAAATCTATGAAGATTTGTCTCTGAAGTTTGTACCTTTGAAAAATTTCCCAAAGTTCATCGATGTAGAAAGGGAAGAGGATATTAATGATGATGGCAATTATTATACGGTAATCCCTCAAAAAGCTAGTACTCCAGTTAATAACAAACATAAGATTACTAAGCAACTTTCTAAGAAGTCTCTAGCAAAGAGATACCTAAGAGAGAAAGGTATTAAAGATGAGGTTAAAACTAATCTATTAATTGAAACACTTAAAAAGGCTGAGTCATGTTAACGTTCTTAAACTTAGAGGCAGAAGGATTTTGTTCAATAGAATCCTTACATCTACAATTAAACCCAACTTGTACCATACTTATCAAGGCCCCAAATGGGAAAGGGAAATCAACTATTCTCTCTGCCTTGGTATGGGCAATATATGGGAAAAACCTAAAGGGTGTTTCTGAGGTAAATACTTGGAAGCAAGTAAGGCCTAAAGATTACAAGGGTACTAAGGTACAAGTATATTTTCAGAAAGATTCTCATACATATAAGATAGTTAGATGTCAAAAGTATGATGAAGTACTTGAGGATGGTGCTAAAGGTAAAGACAGACTTATCTTCATGAAAGATGGGGATATAGTTGATATCAAAGGGAAGGGGAAGATACAGGATTTTATAAACCGAGAGATAGGTTTATCATATACTCTGTTTATGAACTCAATCATGTTTGGTCAGGGTATAAAAAGACTCATACAAGAATCTAATTCTGATAAGAAAAAGATATTCGAAGAAGTATTTGACTTAGAGTTCTTAAACCTTGCTAAAGGCATTGCATTACAAGATAAAAATAACTTGATATCTCAAATAAATGAGGTAGAGCATGAGTCTCAAATGCTTAAGAAAGAATTAGAGGCTAACAAGGAAGCTTACTTCGATATGAGAGATAGAGAAAAATCCTTCAAGCAAAAAATCAAAGAAGAAAGAAGAGAGTTAAAGCAAGATAGAGAAAAGCTAACTAAGCTACTAATTGAAAAACAAAAACAAATCAAGGATGAAGTAGATGCTTCGCTTCAGATAAAGATTAAAAAACAAAATGAACTAATCCTTGATTTGAGGGGTAAGATAAAAGATGCAAAGAATTTATCGAATGTACCCCTTAAGAAAGTAATCAAAGAATTGGTAATACAGTTAGAAGCCGGTCACTACAAACGTGCGTTACGTGATGCTAAATCAATATATAAAGCGTTTTCTGACCTTGACAAATATGATAAAGAGTATCAAGAGGCTTTAGAGAGGTTGGAAGAACTTAGTAGTGTAAATGATAGGTATAAGAAATTAAAATCAGACTGTGATGATATTGCTTCTGATATTGCTTATATTGACGAAGACCTGGCTAAGCTCAAGCAAGAAAAGCTTAAGGTCATGTCTCCAAAGTATAAACAAAAACTTAAGGAGATTAGGAAGAATTTACGGAAGGTTGATGAAGACTTTCACAATAAAGAGTTAGAGTTAGAGAATTATAACTGGTTAATTAATGACCCATTGGGTAATAATGGGATTAAGGCTTATCTATTTGATTCATCCCTTGAGTTCTTAAATAAATGCCTTGATAAGTATTCAGAGGTATTGGGATTTAGGATTGAATTTAATATTGATTTGGGCACTGCTAGAAAAGAATTTGTTACTCTTATTGAAAGGGATGGCAAATAATTGATTATGATGAACTTAGCGGTGGAGAAAAACAATTATGTAATGTTGCAATGGCATTTGCAATGAATGAAGCTCTTACGGCTTCTAAGGGTATTAACTTAGCATTTCTCGATGAGGTATTTGAATCTTTAAGTTCAGATAATGTAGAAGTAGTTACCTCACTAATACGTCACATATTCAAAGAGAAAACTCTATTCTTGATAACCCACTTAGATTCACTTCCTCTTGGTAATACCAAAATTCTGCAAGTGGAAAAGACCCAAGGCCTGAGTAGGTACCAATTACTATAATGGTATATAAAATACAATACACCATTATAGTATGAACTCTAAGAATAAAGGAAATCGATTCGAAAGAAAAATTGCCGGGTTTTTTACGAAATGGACCGGGTACAAATTTGAAAGGAATAGAGCAGGGAGTGGAGCTTGGCATTCAAACAAGGACTCCACTTCCGATTTAACCTGTACTGATGAAAGGCATGCTCATAGATGTAAGATATCTATCGAATGCAAGAATTATAAAGAGATTAAGTTTGAACATCTACTCTTAGGTAATAAGGGATGCGATATATTGAAATTCTGGGAACAAGCTTCTAAGGATGCAAAAAGAGCAAATAAAGTTCCCATACTCTGTATGAGATATAATTCAATGCCATCAGAAGAATTTTTTCTTTGTAGTTGGAAAGGATTTATCTTCCGTATTCTATAAACCCCTATTCGATAAAGCCAATATTATGGTAATTGATGTACCAAAGATAGATGAGATTCTTTATGTATTCATGGCTAGTGATATATTGAAGAATGTAACTATAAGTTAGTACATAAACAAGCTAAGTTAATTCTTAAAAACCGGTAACCTATGAAGAAGCATACCCCATACTCATATTGTATATTTTACCTTGAAAGGAAGTACTGTGATAAAATCAATAAAGAACTCAAAGAAAAGGGGTATGACCAAATCAAGGCAATTATTCCTATGGTAAACGTATTAAGAAAAACCACAAAGGGTAAGATGGTATTCGAAGAAGTACCAGTATTATTCAATTATGGTTTTATGAGAATGCCTACTAAATTAGCATTCTCAAGGCCATTTCTTAATAAGTTACGTAGGAATATATCTGGTATCAGAACTTGGTTACGTAATACCGAGACAATGCACCCAAGAAAGAAAAAGGTAAGGATTGACAATGCCGAAGAATTTGATGATTTTTCTTTAGTGGCTACTTGTAGTAGAAAAGAAGTAAGGCGATTTAAACGTATTGCTAGAGAGAATAAGAAGTTTTCAGTGGATGATTTAGTCAATGTAAAGCCTGGAGATTACTTAGTATTACGAGGTTATCCTTATGAGGGAGTAGATGCTACAGTATTAGAGGTTGACCATCTTTGTAAAAGGATAAAAGTTCTTATATACCCCGAAATGGGGAGAATGGAAGTATGGTTACCCTTTGACAACGTCATTTATAGTGTATATTTAAACCATGACCCAGATAAACTTTATGCTAATTCTGGGGAATATGATCCTAATCAGATAACCAATGAAGCAATTGATAGTATAATGAGATATAGGAGAATTTAATGTTATGAACGAAGCTCAACAAAAAGCCTGGAGTTGTTTAATTGATAAAGAACAACAATCATTATTCCTTCAACTATCAGAAAGTAAATCTTCATGGGAAGCTGGTGAAATTTTAAAGTTATCTCATTACAAGTATCTTGAAATCCGGGAACGGTCAGAGAAATTCTTTAGGCTATTCTCGGATTTTTTTGAGAAACACACTTCTATTTTTCGACCAGATTGCCCTGTGAGAGGAATTTCCAAGATTATATGGAGGGATGTTTAGAGAAACGATTAAAAAGAAAAGAAGCAAGCTTATTCACAGGAGACTCAGCTCAATTACTCCCAAAGGTAAACTCTAAAAATATAGAGAGAAACATGAAGAGGTTAAAGGAGTCTGAGGATGAATGGGACATAGATACTCTAAGATTAATTCTTGAATTTGATAGGTGGAATAACTTTAGAATACTTCCAAGGATGCTACAACAGCCATCTGCATTTAAAAGGCGGTCGAATAAGAAGGATAAGATATATATCAAATACCTACTTAATAGGGTACCGGATTGGATGCACACTAAACTCAAGGAAAGGTTTAGGTATAAAGTAAAACCAGGAAAGAAAAAGTATTGGGTAGCTTTAATATCTGAGGACCTATATACCGATGGTTATCTATTGTTACCAGTAAGACCTTTGGATGAAGTAGTAGATGAATTTAGTAGATTTTACATGTATGTATTTAAAACTAAAGATGATGCTGATACCTTTGGTTTTATGGTATCTAAGTTCATGATTAAAACCGAATCTGTTAAGCTTGGACAAAAATTCTGGCCAGAGTACCGTTGCTGTGTGGAAAAAGCAGTAAACTATAATCAAGTGAACAACATAGAATTCAATATTAAGAAATTGGATATGGCTTATAACACACATATCAAGAGAAAGCATAAAAAACCTAAATCCACTGCTGCGAACCGAGCAAAAACCTCGGATTTTTATAAAAATAAATAGAGAAATAAGATAAGATTAAATTATTTATTCTTATATTTGCAAAGAAAATAAATGAATACTTTAAAATATTAATGATATGGCAAAAAAGAGTAGAAAAGACATGAAAGCTCCATCCAAGGAGAAATCAAATTTCCTTGGTGCTTCTGGGAGAAACATGACTTATAAGGATTTAAAGAGAAAGGCAATAATATTAGGGATGCCTTTCCCTGATGCTTGTTCTGCTGGGGTATTTGACTTATTACATTATATCAATGTATCAGAAGAAAAGCCCGATAAATCGTTAATTGATAAATATGACGATTGGATGGATAAGCAATTAGAAAATATTGGGTATTCGAAAGATGACCCATTAAGAAATTCTCGATTAAGGCTTGGGTTTCTCGGAGAAGAAGGGGAAAATGGGCAAAGAAGAACCAAACGAGTTCCTGGGATAAAGAAACCTCGAGAAAAGAAACCACCAAGAGAGAGGGATGAATTTAATCTTATCAAGGGTACAAAGAAATCTTATGTATTTGAATTAACTGCAAAAGGTTTTGAACTTGATAGAGTTATTCGGAGAATGAAAAAGAAATTCCCCGAAGCAAATGAGAAATCTATCAATCTTTGGTATAGAATGGCAAAGAGGAATATAAATGGTAAAACTAAAGGAAAGTAACAACGGACCCATACGACCAGATAGATATTATATATGGACTTGGAGACCAGATACTACCAATAAGATTGTTACTGAAAAGAAATTATATAGGAAACATCTAACCGGTATACCATACTTTACTAGACACCAAGTAAAGGTTACCTTAGTTTATCTTTATGGTGTAGATGTTCTTCAATATATCCATATAATATCTGGGAGGAAACTTATAAAACAAGGCATTAGAGAATTATCCGATATGAATGGTAAACTTCTTAAAAAGGGTAGTACTAAATTCTGGTTTAAGGGTAAATTCGTAAAAGCAAGGAAGTTCATAATGCCCGATGAATATCACATAGATAAACACCGACGAAGAAGATTTATGGTACAAATGCACCGAGTCTTTAAGTCTAAAGGAAAAAAGGAATTCAATGAAAGGTACTCAATCAAACTCTATGGACAACGGCAAGGCATATCTCCCAAGTATACAAGGCAAAAGAGATTACAAATCAATCTTGCTATCCTACAGGATTTACAACAGGCTGAGTCAAGAGGAGAAAAATAAATTCAATCTGTTATTCCTGCAGTATCCTCCATTGGTAAGTTCATTGGCTTTATATTTAAGAAAGAAGATGAACATCCCAATACAAAAGGTACTATTTATCAAAGCACAAAGGGATATGCTCGAAATATTCGATGAGGCATCACTTAAATTTTTAGGGTATTTGCCTAAAGAAAGGTTTATTAAGAAGTCTTTATTATTTCAAGGGTTTGTTCCATTAGAGAGTATTAAACTTAGAAGGTCTTATGCTTATATAATGACAAATAGGATGATAGAAAATAAAATATGGGTCTACCCAATTCGATTATCCGATAACTATAAAACAATGATAAAAGGGAAATACAAATCCTATACCGAAGTATTTGGAAAGGTGGGTATTCCTGGGATAACTAAAATTAAATATAGCAATGAATAATAACGAAGGTTTTAAAATCACAGCACATCAACCAGCAAACCCATTTGCAGGTAAGAAGTTTAAGATAGTCACTTATCAAGGTGACAAGGAACTTGCCTCTCAGGCAATAACAATTGAATCTCAATTAGAATTAAAGACAACTCTAGATGAGATAAAACAATTTAACATTGCTCAGGAGGAATTATTAAAATCTGGGTATACTCAGAAATCCATACTGGTAAAGAAACTTATAACAGAGTGATATAAATAAATTATTAACCAACTTAAACATTACGAAAATGGCTAAGAAGAAAAAAGAAGTGGAACTGAAAGAAGTTTCCAGAACAGAAATCAATGGTGCAATCATCATTAAGTACGAAGACGGCTCAGTAAAGATTATCCCTGCTCCTATCATGCTTTCTGCCGAAGAAGCCGAAGACCTTTTTGGTTCTGAATCCGATGACGAGGAAGAAGAAGAAGAGGAAGAACTGACCGGTGAAGAACTTGCCGAAATGGACTTCGAAGAACTTGAGGATGTCTGCGACGACAAAGATCTTGAAACTGACCCAGACGATTACGATGAAGACGACGTCGAAAAACTCCGTAAAGCAATTGCCAAAGAACTCGGTCTCAACTTGCCGGCAAAGAAAGAAACCAAAGGTAAAGGCAAGAAAGGGGAAAAGTAATCTGGTAACTGTATTCAAGATTTAAAAGAAGGTAGGAATTCCTACCTTTACTATCAACTATTAATAAACGTAGAAGTTACTTATAATAACCATTAACTTATAAAACATTAAAAATTATGGCAACAAAGAAATCAGACTCCAAGAAGAAAGGGGATAAAGAAAAAGACCCCGAAAAAGAAGCTAAACGTAAGGCTCGTCAAGAGGCACTCAAGAATCGGCCGGCTGAACAACGCCCTAACAGCAAGCAAATCGACGTTATTGCCATTAACGACAAATCCAAGGTAATGAACTTTGGTTATGCCGTTAAGAACAAGGAAGGCTATCAGGGTGTAGTGGTTACTTCTGTATTGGTTACGGATGGCAAACCGGTATCAACTTCAGTTTCATTCGTTCCAGGAACTCTTACCGTTAAGTCTAAGAAAGGACATGGCGTTATTTGTTCTCCGAAAAACAAAAAGGCTAAGGAAGAAGAAGAGGAAGAATCAGAAGATTAAACTCTAACTTACTAACTACTATCCCATATGTTTGCTATATAAATTTAGAGTTTAAGTTCATATGAATAACATCTACACTTAGGACGTTGTTCAGCCAAAAGCTCATTGCCTGCGAAGGTAGTGGGCTTTAATTTTTTATACCCATGGAAGAAGAGAAATTGGCAATTCGAAAGAATATTCGAATACTTGCATTGGATAATCTAATAAATACTTATACTGATGCACTAGAAGATAAAGAATTAAACCTGGGACCAGATGAAAGGGAACTTGCCATCAATATAATAAATGAGGCAAGAGAAATGCTATCAGAAGAAACTCAGGAAGTATCTAACCAAGTAATGCAAAGACCCAAATGGAAAAAGACTTAAGATTATTAGTGGGAAACATTAATCAAACTCTCAGAGAATTAGATTATGTTTCGTACCTTAAAAAGGTAGCTCTTAGTAAGGGTAAGAAAGGCGAATACCAATCCCATAGGTTGAAGAGTAATTATCTGAAAAGAAAACTCATATCTCTTAAAGGAGCCCTGAATAAAAAACTTCATGGGACTTATATTGTTGCCCAATTTAATTTTATAAGGGGGGAACAGAAAGAAACTTTTTGAACAAACTTTTACGGACTTATCTCAGAAAGAGGTAGAAGATATACTTCAACTCGAGGCAGTTTTAAAACAATGCAGTTTAGAAATCCTAGAAATTAAAGAAATCCCAACCCAAATTAGGAAGGTATAACTATGGTATTATGTAAATAGGAAATTCAATTATTCACCTAATATAAATGAAAATGGCTAAGAAAACAGAAAAGAAGAGTAAATCGGAATCCAAGACTCCGGAACTCACAAAGGCTAAGAAAGCTTTGGATGCTTACCTTAAAGAGAACAAGTTGGACCCTACTAAGGATTGGACCAAAGACAAGAAACATGGTAAAAAGGTTACCGAACTTGTAAACAAGCTCAATAAGGAAAGAGACAAAGTTGCTGCTGCCTATCCTGAAGCTGACCAAGAGAACAACAAGAAATTGGTAAAACTCCAGGAAAAAGAGAAGAAGGAAAAAGCTGAGAAGAAGGCTGCCAAAGAGAAAAAGGAAAAGAAAGGAAATGGCGGTAGAACAGCTACCAAATACGATTATCCTCTCATCGACGGCAGAGAAATGACTTCGGCTGAGAAGAAAAAATACCGTATGGAGCAAAGAAAACTTGCTTCAGGAAGGCTCCTAAGGAGGAAAAGGAAACTAAGAAAAAGAAGGAAGAAAAGGTAAAAGAGAAACCGGCTTCCGATAAGAAAGATAAGAGGCCAAAGACAAGAAGAAAAAGAAGGCCAAAGACAAGAAGAAAAAGAGGCCGCTAAAGAAGAAGATTAATA
>ENA-OPYS01000132-OPYS01000132.1-human-gut-metagenome-genome-assembly--contig:-NODE-132-length-10955-cov-1.294330_pt1 | contig 10955 bp, 18 predicted proteins | sample MGYA00242635_ERZ504478 | MGnify/ENA primary metagenome ERZ504478 (study PRJEB26092, sample SAMD00036246) | human gut metagenome | host: Homo sapiens | study: EMG produced TPA metagenomics assembly of... | reverse complement strand
AAATGCTTCAGAGGAAGCGTTGAAGTAAACGGAAAAAGTGCAGCCCCAAACAAAAACATTATTTTGAGAAAAAATGAGAAAAGCAAAACCAAAAAAAACGTGTGATCCTTCCGGATCCAGTATTTAATGATCAGAAGGTTTCTAAATTCGTAAACCATCTGATGTATGATGGAAAGAAGAACACTTCTTACGAAATCTTCTATAACGCACTGAAAACAGTTGAAACGAAGCTTCCGGGTGAAGAAACTTCAGCATTGGAAGTTTGGAAAAAAGCTCTTGATAACGTAACTCCTCAGTTGGAAGTAAAATCTCGCCGTATCGGTGGTGCTACTTTCCAGGTTCCTACCGAAATTCGTCCGGATCGTAAGGAGTCAATCTCTATGAAGAATCTGATTGCTTTTGCCCGTAAACGTGGTGGAAAGTCAATGGCTGATAAATTGGCTGCAGAAATCCTTGATGCATACAACGAACAGGGTGGTGCTTTTAAACGTAAGGAAGATATGCACCGTACTGCTGAGCTAACCGTGCTTTCGCTCACTTCAGATTTTAATCTAGTTAATAACTTTAAGACGAATTAAAATGGCTAAACATGATTTGCATTTGACCCGTAACATCGGAATCATGGCGCACATCGATGCTGGTAAGACAACTACTTCTGAACGTATCTTGTTTTACACAGGTTTGACTCATAAGATTGGTGAGGTGCACGATGGTGCTGCTACCATGGACTGGATGGAACAGGAGCAGGAACGTGGTATTACTATTACTTCAGCTGCTACAACTACTTATTGGAAGTATGCTGGTAACAAGTATAAAATCAACTTGATTGACACTCCGGGACACGTGGACTTTACTGCAGAAGTAGAACGTTCACTCCGTGTATTGGATGGTGCTGTGGCTACTTATTGTGCTGTAGGTGGTGTTGAACCTCAGTCAGAAACAGTATGGCGTCAGGCTGATAAATACAATGTTCCTCGTATCGGTTATGTTAACAAGATGGACCGTTCTGGAGCTGACTTCTTCGAAGTCGTTCGTCAGATGAAGGATGTATTGGGTGCTAATCCATGTCCGGTTGTAATTCCTATCGGTGCAGAAGAATCTTTCAAAGGTGTAGTTGACCTGATTAAGATGAAAGCTATCTTGTGGCACGATGAAACAATGGGTGCTGACTATGATGTAGAAGAAATCCCTGCAAACTTGGTAGACGAAGCTCAGGAATGGAGAGATAAGATGCTCGAAAAAGTAGCTGAGTTTGACGAAGCTTTGATGGAGAAATATTTCGATGATCCTTCTACAATTACAGAGGAAGAAGTAATGCGTGCTTTGCGTGCAGGTACTTTGAAGATGGAAATCGTTCCGATGTTGTGTGGATCTTCATTCAAGAACAAAGGTGTACAGACTTTGCTTGACTATGTATGTGCATTCTTACCTTCTCCGCTGGATACTCCGAACATCGTTGGTACTAACCCGAACACGGGTGCTGAAGAAGACCGTAAACCGGATGAAGACGAAAAGACTTCAGCTTTGGCATTTAAGATCGCTACTGACCCGTATGTAGGTCGTTTGACTTTCTTCCGTGTGTACTCAGGTAAAGTAGAAGCTGGTTCATATATTTACAACTCTCGTTCAGGAAAGAAGGAACGTGTATCTCGTTTGTTCCAGATGCACTCAAATAAGCAGAATCCTGTGGAAGTAATCAGCGCTGGTGATATTGGTGCTGGTGTAGGTTTCAAGGATATTCGCACTGGTGATACTCTTTGCGATGAAACTGCTCCGATCGTTCTTGAATCAATGGACTTCCCAGAACCGGTTATCGGTATCGCAGTAGAGCCTAAGACTCAGAAAGACCTTGATAAGTTGTCTAACGGTTTGGCTAAGTTGGCTGAAGAAGACCCGACATTTACTGTGAAGACTGACGAACAGACTGGACAGACAGTTATCTCTGGTATGGGTGAGCTTCACTTGGATATCATTATCGACCGTCTGAAACGTGAGTTCAAGGTTGAATGTAACCAAGGTCGTCCTCAGGTTAGCTACAAAGAAGCAATTACTAAGACTGTTGAATTGCGTGAAGTTTACAAGAAACAGTCTGGTGGTCGTGGTAAGTTTGCTGACATCATCGTTTCTGTAGGTCCGGTTGATGAAGACTTCAAACAGGGTGGTCTGCAGTTCATCGATGAAGTGAAGGGTGGTAACGTTCCTAAGGAATTCATTCCTTCAGTTCAGAAAGGTTTCTTGACTGCAATGAAGAACGGTGTATTGGCTGGTTATCCGCTTGATTCTTTGAAGGTCGTTTTGAAGGATGGTTCATTCCACCCGGTTGACTCTGACCAGTTGTCTTTCGAAATCTGTGCTATCCAGGCATACAAGAATGCTTGTGTGAAGGCAGGTCCGGTTCTGATGGAGCCGATCATGAAGCTGGAAGTTGTGACTCCGGAAGAAAACATGGGTGATGTAATCGGTGACTTGAACAGACGTCGTGGTCAGGTAGAAGGTATGGAAACAAGCCGTTCTGGTGCTCGTATCGTAAAAGCAATGGTTCCATTGGCTGAAATGTTCGGTTATGTAACTGCTTTGCGTACTATTACTTCAGGTCGTGCTACTTCTTCAATGACTTACGATCACCACGCTCAGGTTTCTAGCTCAATCGCTAAGACTGTACTGGAAGAAGTTAAAGGTCGCGTAGACTTGGTATAAAAAGAAATAGGATGGAAGTTGATGAGGACTAGCGAATGACTCTTAGTCCTCAAGCTTCCTTCCCAATATAAACAATTAATAATTTAATAAACAAATGAGTCAGAAAATCAGAATTAAACTGAAATCTTACGATCACAACTTGGTAGACAAGTCAGCAGAAAAGATTGTAAGAACTGTGAAGGCTACAGGTGCTATTGTAAGCGGTCCTATTCCATTGCCTACACACAAACGTATTTTTACTGTAAACCGTTCGACTTTCGTTAACAAGAAGTCACGTGAACAGTTTGAATTGTCTTCTTACAAGAGGCTGATTGACATCTACAGCTCAACTGCTAAGACAGTAGACGCTTTGATGAAATTGGAATTACCGAGTGGGGTAGAAGTAGAAATTAAAGTTTAATCAATTAAAAATTAACTGAAATGCCAGGATTATTAGGAAAGAAAATCGGAATGACATCCGTTTTCAGTGCTGATGGTAAGAATGTACCATGCACTGTTATCGAAGCTGGTCCTTGTGTAGTTACTCAGATTAAGAGTGTAGAAAAAGATGGCTATGCAGCTGTTCAGGTAGGTTTCCAGGACAAGAAGGAAAAGCACACTACTAAACCGTTGATGGGTCACTTTAAGAAAGCTGGAGTAACTCCAAAGAGACACTTGGCCGAGTTCAAAGATTTCTCAGAAGAATTGAATTTAGGTGACACTATCACTGTAGAATTGTTCAATGACACTGCTTATGTAGATGTTATTGGTACTTCTAAAGGAAAAGGTTTCCAGGGTGTTGTAAAACGTCATGGATTTGGCGGTGTAGGCCAGACTACTCATGGTCAGCACAACCGTGCCCGCAAACCGGGTTCTATCGGTGCTTGTTCTTACCCTGCTAAAGTATTCAAAGGAATGCGCATGGGCGGACAAATGGGTGGTGACAGGGTAACTACTCACAACTTACAGGTATTAAAAGTGATTCCTGAACACAACTTGCTGTTGATCAAAGGTTCTGTTCCGGGTTGCAAAGGTTCAATCGTAATAATTGAGAAATAATGGAAGTTAACGTATTAAATATTAAGGGTGAAGATACCGGCAAAAAGGTTGCTTTGAACGAAGCTATCTTCGGAATCACTCCAAATGATCACGCTATCTATCTGGATGTGAAGCAGTATATGGCTAATCAGCGCCAGGGTACTCACAAGTCTAAGGAAAGAAGCGAAATCAGTGGTTCTACTCGTAAATTGGGTCGTCAGAAAGGTGGCGGCGGTGCACGTCGTGGTGATATCAACTCTCCAGTATTGGTGGGTGGTGCTCGTGTTTTTGGTCCTAAACCTCGCGATTATTGGTTCAAACTGAACAAGAAAGTGAAAGTTTTGGCTCGTAAATCTGCATTGGCATACAAGGCACAGACTAACAACATCGTAGTAGTAGAAGACTTCACTTTCGAAGCTCCTAAGACTAAAGAATTTGTAAATGTTGTGAATAATCTCAAAGTGGCTGGTAAAAAGCTACTTATGGTTTTGCCGGAAGCAAATAAAAACGTATATTTGTCTGCTCGTAACTTAGAGCGTACAAATCTTGCAATTGCTTCTGCGCTGAATACATACTCTGTGTTGAACGCAGAAACTCTTGTTGTGACAGAAAGTGCTTTGAAAGCTATCGAGGAAACCTTAGTGAAATAATTAAAGGAGGCTGAAGTAATATGGGAATGATTATTAAACCGTTGGTTACAGAAAAAATGACGGCAATATCTGAAAAATTCAACCGCTTTGGATTTATTGTTCGTCCTGAAGCTAACAAATTAGAAATTAAGCGTGAAATCGAAGCTATGTATAATGTGACTGTAGTAGACGTAAACACAATTCGCTACGCAGGAAAGAATAAGAGCCGTTATACTAAGTCTGGTCTTATCAATGGACGTACAAATGCTTACAAGAAAGCTATCGTTACATTGAAAGAAGGTGATACTATTGATTTTTATAGCAATATTTAAAATAAAAGATGGCAGTACGTAAATTTAAGCCCACAACACCGGGGCAGAGACACAAAATTATTGGTACTTTTGAAGAAATTACTGCATCGGTACCAGAAAAATCTCTTGTATATGGAAAGCGTTCTACTGGTGGTCGTAACCACGTAGGTAAGATGACAATGCGCTATATCGGCGGTGGTCACAAGAGAAAATTCCGTATTATTGATTTCAAGAGAAATAAAGACGGTGTTCCAGCAGTCGTTAAAACAATTGAATATGATCCGAACCGTTCGGCTCGTATCGCTTTGTTGTTTTATGCTGATGGTGAAAAAAGATATATCATTGCTCCTAATGGATTGCAAGTAGGTAGCACTTTGATGTCTGGAGCGAATGCGGCGCCTGAGATTGGTAACGCACTTCCTCTTGAAAACATCCCTGTGGGTACTGTAATTCACAACATTGAATTGCGTCCGGGCCAGGGTGCTGCTTTGGTAAGATCGGCTGGTAACTTTGCTCAGTTGACATCTCGTGAAGGTAAATATTGTGTAATCAAATTGCCTTCAGGTGAAGTAAGACAAATCTTGAGTGCTTGTAAAGCTACTATCGGTAGTGTAGGTAACTCAGACCATGCATTGGAATCATCAGGTAAGGCTGGTCGTTCTCGCTGGTTGGGTCGTCGTCCTCACAACCGTGGTGTTGTTATGAACCCTGTTGATCACCCGATGGGTGGTGGTGAAGGACGTCAGTCGGGAGGTCACCCAAGATCACGTACAGGCTTGTATGCTAAGGGCTTGAAGACAAGAGCACCTAAGAAACAGTCTTCTAAGTATATTATTGAAAGAAGAAAGTAATAACAACTGATTAATTGAGTAATTTATGAGTCGTTCATTAAAAAAAGGTCCATATATTAATGTAAAACTGGAAAACAAGGTGCTGGCTATGAATGAAAGCGGCAAGAAATCAGTTGTTAAGACATGGGCTAGAGCTTCAATGATTTCGCCTGATTTCGTAGGGCATACAATTGCAGTTCACAACGGAAACAAATTTATTCCTGTTTACGTTACTGAAAACATGGTTGGTCATAAGTTAGGTGAATTTGCACCAACTCGTACTTTCCGTGGTCATGCTGGTAACAAGAAAAAATAATAACAGGACGCACATTTGAAATAATAAAGTAATAAATAATGGGAGCAAGAAAAAAAATATCGGCTGAAAAGAGAAAAGAAGCCCTTAAAACCATGTATTTTGCAAAATTGCAAAATGTGCCTACTTCTCCGCGTAAAATGCGTCTCGTGGCTGACATGATTCGTGGTATGGAGGTAAATAGAGCACTTGGTGTCTTGAAGTTTTCTTCTAAAGAAGCTTCTGCAAGAGTGGAAAAATTGTTACGCTCTGCTATTGCTAACTGGGAACAGAAAAACGAACGTAAAGCTGAAGACGGCGAATTGTTTGTAACTAAGATTTATGTTGACGGGGGAGCAACCTTGAAAAGAATGAGACCGGCTCCACAGGGTAGAGGTTACAGAATTCGTAAACGTTCAAACCATGTGACTTTGTTCGTTGATTCTAAGAATACTAATGATAAAAATTAAGAGTAGATGGGACAGAAAGTTAATCCGATAAGCAACCGTTTAGGAATTATCAGAGGATGGGATTCTAATTGGTACGGTGGCAAGAATTATGGTGACGCTTTGCTGGAAGACAGCAAAATTCGTAAATATCTGAATGCCAGACTTGCAAAAGCCAGCGTTTCAAGAATCGTTATTGAACGTACTCTGAAATTGGTGACAATTACTGTATGTACTGCTCGTCCGGGTATTATCATTGGTAAAGGTGGTCAGGAAGTTGACAAGCTGAAAGAAGAGTTGAAGAAGATCACGGACAAAGATATTCAGATCAATATCTTTGAAGTGAAGAGACCTGAGTTGGATGCTGTTATTGTAGCTAATAATATCGCTCGTCAGGTAGAAGGTAAGATTGCCTATCGCCGTGCCATCAAGATGGCTATCGCTAACACAATGCGTATGGGCGCTGAAGGTATCAAAGTGTTGATTTCAGGACGTTTGAATGGAGCAGAAATGGCCCGTTCTGAAATGTATAAAGAAGGAAGAACTCCGTTGCATACTTTCCGTGCAGATATTGACTACTGTCATGCAGAAGCTTTGACTAAAGTTGGTTTGCTGGGTATTAAAGTATGGATTTGCCGTGGTGAAGTGTATGGTAAGAGAGAATTAGCGCCCAACTTTACTCAGACTAAAGAGAGTGGTCGTGGTGGTAATGGCAACAATAACGGTGGTAAGAACTTCAAAAGAAAGAAAAACAATCGCTAACGGATTTGAATTTTAGGAATTATGTTACAACCGAAAAAGACAAAATTCAGAAGACAGCAGAAAGGTAGCGCTAAAGGTAACGCCCAAAGAGGACATCAGTTGGCTTTTGGTTCTTTTGGCATCAAGTCTCTTCAGACTAAATGGATTACAGGTCGTCAGATAGAGGCAGCTCGTATTGCTGTAACAAGATATATGCAGCGTCAGGGTCAGATTTGGATTCGTATCTTCCCGGACAAACCTATTACTCGTAAGCCTGCCGATGTACGTATGGGTAAAGGTAAAGGTTCTCCAGAAGGTTTCGTAGCACCTGTAACTCCGGGTCGTATTTTGATCGAAGTAGAAGGTGTATCTTTCGATGTAGCAAAAGAAGCTTTGCGTCTTGCTGCACAGAAACTTCCTGTTACAACTAAGTTTATTGTTAGACGTGATTACGACGCAAGTCAAAATGCTTAATTGATATGAAGATTGCAGAAATTAGAGAAATAGCTACCAACGAATTGGCAGAAAGAATTCAGACTGAAGTTGCCAATTACAATCAAATGGTTTTAAATCATTCGATCTCTCCGCTGGAAAAATCCTGCACAGATTAAGAAGTTACGCAGAACTATTGCGCGTATGAAAGCAGAATTGCGTCAGAGAGAACTTAACAAATAATAATGGTCCTCATGGAAGCTAGAAATTTAAGAAAAGAAAGAACTGGTGTTGTAGTTAGCAATAAAATGGATAAGACCATTACTGTTGCTGCTAAGTTTAAGGAAAAACACCCTATTTATGGTAAGTTCGTTTCTAAAACGAAGAAATACCATGCTCATGACGAAAAGAATGAATGCCAGATTGGCGATACTGTTCGCATCATGGAAACTCGTCCTTTGAGTAAAACTAAGAGATGGAGATTGATTGAAATTATTGAAAGAGCTAAGTAATTATGATACAAGCAGAATCCAGACTTACAGTATGTGACAACAGTGGTGCGAAAGAAGCTCTTTGTATCCGCGTATTAGGCGGTACAAAGAGACGTTACGCCTCTGTTGGGGATGTTATTGTAGTTTCAATAAAGAGTGTTATCCCCTCAAGTGATATTAAAAAAGGTGCAGTATCTAAGGCCTTGATTGTACGTACAAAGAAAGAAATCCGTCGTGCTGACGGCTCTTACATTCGTTTTGATGACAATGCTTGCGTATTGCTGAATAACGCAGGTGAAATTAGAGGAAGTCGTATTTTTGGCCCGGTTGCGAGAGAATTGCGTAACGCGAACATGAAAGTGGTTTCACTTGCACCTGAAGTACTTTAATTTTGTAAAAGATTTAAGTAATGAGTAAATTACATATTAAAAAAGGCGATACAGTTTACGTAAACTCTGGTGAAGATAAGGGTAAAACTGGCCGCGTATTGAAGGTTCTTGTTAAAGAAGGACGTGCACTGGTAGAAGGTATCAATATGGTATCTAAGAGTACCAAACCTAACGCAAAGAATCCTCAGGGGGGTATTGTGAAGCAGGAAGCTCCTATTCACATCTCTAACCTGAATCCTGTAGACCCGAAAACAGGAAAACCGACTCGTGTAGGTAGAAGAGAAAGTTCTGATGGAAGAACATTTGTTCGTTATGCTAAAAAATCAGGAGAGGAGATTAAATAATGAGTAATACTGCTAGCCTTAAGAAAGAATATGCAGAGCGCATTGCTCCTGCTTTGAAGAATCAATTCCAGTATTCTTCATCAATGCAAATCCCTGTACTTAAGAAGATTGTTATCAATCAAGGCTTGGGTATGGCGGTAGCTGACAAGAAGATTATTGACGTAGCAATCAATGAATTGACTGCTATTACAGGACAGAAAGCTGTAGCTACTGTTTCTCGTAAGGATATCGCTAATTTTAAGTTGCGTAAGAAAATGCCTATCGGTGTGATGGTTACTTTGCGTCGTGAAAGAATGTATGAATTCCTTGAAAAACTGGTTCGCGTTGCATTGCCACGTATCCGTGACTTCAAAGGTATTGAAAGCAAATTCGACGGAAGAGGAAACTATACATTGGGTATCCAGGAACAGATTATCTTCCCTGAAATCAACATTGATAGCATCACCAAGATTTTGGGTATGAACATTACTTTCGTAACTTCTGCTCAGACTGACGAAGAAGGTTATGCTTTGTTGAAAGAATTCGGATTACCGTTTAAAAACGCTAAAAAAGATTGATAAGATATGGCAAAAGAATCAATGAAGGCTCGTGAAGTAAGAAGAGCTAAACTTGTTGCTAAATATGCTGAGAAGCGTGCTGCGTTGAAGAAGATTGTAAATTCTGGTGATCCTGTAGAAGCTTTTGAGGCTGCTCAGAAGTTGCAGGCTATCCCTAAGAACGCTAATCCTATTCGCTTACACAATCGTTGCAAACTGACTGGTCGTCCAAAAGGTTATATCCGTCAGTTCGGTATTTCACGTATTCAGTTCCGTGAAATGGCTTCAAACGGTTTGATTCCTGGCGTTAAGAAAGCAAGCTGGTAATTTATTTTTTTATTAAATATTGTCAGGGTAGTCCTGATTAATTTAACAATTAATTTTTATGACAGATCCAATCGCAGATTATCTCACTAGATTGAGAAATGCAATTAGTGCTAAGCACAGAGTGGTGGAAGTACCTGCTTCAAATTTGAAAAAGGAAATTACAAAAATCCTTTTTGATAAAGGTTACATCCTGAACTACAAGTTTGTTGAAGACGGTCCTCAGGGTACTATCAAAGTGGCTCTGAAGTATGATGCAGTTAACAAGGTTAACGCTATCAAGAAACTTGAAAGAGTATCTACTCCAGGTATGCGTAAGTATACTGGATACAAAGACATGCCGAGAGTTATTAATGGTTTAGGTATTGCTATAATATCTACTTCCAAAGGTGTTATGACAGACAAAGAAGCTGCTGAACTGAAGATTGGTGGTGAAGTTCTTTGCTATGTATATTAATGTTAGGAGGATAAGCAATGTCAAGAATTGGTAAATTACCCATTAGTATCCCTGCTGGAGTAACAGTTACTCTGAAGGAAAATGTTGTGAACGTAAAAGGACCTAAAGGTGAGTTGAGTCAGTTTGTAAATCCTGCTATCATTGTAGAGGTTGCAGACGGACACGTGGTGTTGAAGGAAAACGAAGAAGCTATGCTTGATAACCTGAAACAGCGTCATGCATTCCATGGTTTGTATCGTGCATTGATTAACAACATGGTTGTAGGTGTTTCTGAAGGTTACAAGAAAGAATTGGAATTAGTCGGTGTAGGTTACCGTGCTTCTAATAACGGTAATATCATTGATTTCGCTTTGGGTTACACTCATAATATCTTTATGCAGTTGCCTCCTGAAATCAAGGTTGAAACTAAATCTGAAAGAAATAAGAACCCTCTTATCATATTGGAATCTTGTGACAAACAGCTGCTTGGTCAGGTTTGTTCAAAAATACGTTCTTTCCGTAAGCCTGAACCTTACAAAGGAAAAGGTATTAAGTTTGTTGGTGAAGAAATTCGTAGAAAGTCTGGTAAGTCAGCTGGCGCTAAATAATTCACATAAAATCGTACAATTATGACAACAAAAATAGAAAGACGTATTAAGATTAAATATAGAGTACGCAATAAGATTTCAGGTACTGCTGAACGTCCGCGTATGAGTGTGTTTAGAAGTAACAAGCAGATTTATGTTCAGGTTATCGACGATTTAAGTGGTAAGACACTGGTTGCTGCTTCATCTTTGGGCATGGAACCTATGCCTAAGAAAGAACAGGCTGCTAAAGTTGGTGAGCTGATTGCAAAGAAAGCTCAGGAAGCTGGTATTACGACTGTCGTATTCGACCGTAATGGTTACTTGTATCATGGGAGAGTAAAAGAAGTAGCTGATGCTGCTCGTAACGGTGGACTTAAATTTTAATCATTATGGCAGGACTTAATAATAGAGTTAAGATTACTAACGATATAGAACTGAAAGATAGATTAGTTG
>ENA-OPYS01000131-OPYS01000131.1-human-gut-metagenome-genome-assembly--contig:-NODE-131-length-11057-cov-1.134675_pt1 | contig 11057 bp, 8 predicted proteins | sample MGYA00242635_ERZ504478 | MGnify/ENA primary metagenome ERZ504478 (study PRJEB26092, sample SAMD00036246) | human gut metagenome | host: Homo sapiens | study: EMG produced TPA metagenomics assembly of... | reverse complement strand
CACAGAGCCTTTCAAATGGACGGTCAGCAGATTGCTAACTATGAAGCTTCAGAACTTCGGAAGCCTTCCTTTGGAACGCGTGAAGGATGAAAAACGACCAGCCGATGGTATTGGATGTACCTTATTTGAACTATTATGTACATGCATACGTATGGAGAGTCAATGTAGGTCGTGTGCCTTTGTATCTGTTGGATACAGACAATGAAATGAACAGCGAATTCGACCGTTCTATTACTCACCAGCTGTATGGTGGTGATTGGGAAAACCGCTTGAAACAGGAAATTTTGCTGGGTATCGGTGGTGTGCTGTTGCTGAAGAAACTGGGTATCAAGAAAGATGTATATCACTGCAACGAAGGACATGCGGCATTGTGTAATGTACAGCGTCTGTGTGACTACGTAGAAAGCGGAATGTCATTTGACGAAGCATTGGAAGTGGTTCGTGCTTCTTCTTTGTATACTGTACATACTCCGGTTCCGGCTGGACATGACTATTTCGATGAAGGACTGTTCGGTAAGTACATGGGCGGTTATCCGCAGCGTATGGGAATCAGCTGGCAGGATTTGATGGACTTGGGACGTATCAATCCGGGTGACCCGAACGAACGTTTCTGTATGTCTACATTTGCTTGCAACACTTGTCAGGAAGTGAACGGTGTAAGTTGGTTGCACGGAAAGGTTTCTCAGGAAATGTTCTCTGGAATCTGGAAAGGCTATTTCCCTGAAGAAAACCACGTAGGTTATGTAACTAACGGTGTACATTTCCCTACTTGGTGTGCTTCTGAATGGAAAGCTTTGTATAATAAATACTTTGACAAGAACTTCATGCACGACCAGTCAAATCCGAAAATCTGGGAACGTATCTACAACGTGCCTGATGAAGAAATTTGGAAGACTCGTGTGGCTTTGAAGAACAAACTGATTAACTACATCCGCGATCAGTTCCGTGATACATGGTTGAAGAACCAGAGAGACCCGTCACGTGTGGTATCTTTGATGGATAAGATTAACCCGAATGCCTTGCTGATTGGTTTTGCTCGTCGTTTTGCTACTTACAAGCGTGCACACTTGTTGTTCACTGACTTGGATCGTTTGGCTAAGATTGTAAACAATCCTGATTATCCGGTTCAGTTCTTGTTTGCTGGTAAAGCTCACCCGCACGATGGAGCAGGCCAGGGATTGATCAAGAAAATTATTGAAATTTCTAACCGTCCGGAATTCTTAGGAAAGATTATTTTCTTGGAAAACTATGATATGAAGCTGGCTCGTCGCCTGGTATCTGGTGTAGATATCTGGATGAACACTCCGACTCGTCCGTTGGAAGCATCTGGTACATCCGGTGAAAAAGCCTTGATGAACGGTGTGGTTAACTTCTCTGTATTGGACGGATGGTGGCTGGAAGGTTACCGTGAAGGTGCTGGATGGGCATTGACTGAAAAACGTACTTACCAGAACCAGGAACATCAGGATCAGCTGGATGCTGCTACTATTTACAGTATTCTGGAAACAGAAATCCTGCCGTTGTATTATGCAAGAAACAAGAAAGGATATTCTGAAGGCTGGATAAAGACTATTAAGAACTCTATCGCTCAGGTTGCTCCTCATTATACCATGAAACGTCAGTTGGATGATTACTTCGCTAAGTTCTATGGTAAGGAAGCTGAACGTTTCCACGCGCTTGAAGCAAACAATTACGAACAAGTGAAGAAACTGGCTGCATGGAAGGAAGAGGTAGCTGCTAAATGGGATGAAATTCAAGTTGTTTCATTCAACAAGTGTCAGGATTTGTGCAACGGTAACGTAGAAAGCGGTAAAGACTACAAGCTTACTTGCGTGGTAGATGAAAAAGGCTTGGACGATGCAATCGGTATCGAACAGGTGGTTACTTATACCAATGCAGAAGGCCGTGAATACATTTATGCGGTTAACCCGATGAAGATGGTGAAACGTGAAGGTAACTTATTTACTTTCGAGATGATTGCAGGTTTGTCAAATGCGGGTAGCTTTAAGGTAGCTTATCGTATGTTCCCGAAGAACGATGCACTGCCTCACCGTCAGGATTTCTGCTATGTACGCTGGTTTAATGAATAAAGACCTCTGTCTGTTCAGATAATCATATAAACAGGCCATTCCGGATAATTTTGATATCCGGAATGGCTTTTTTGTTTTCAAAATCATATATGCCATGAAAATATTAATCGTTGAAGATGATGCAGACTTGCGGGAAATTACCACCCGTTCGTTGGAGAAAGAACGCTATGTCGTGTCGCAGGCACCCGATTATAAAACGGCACTTCGTAAAATAGAGGATTACGACTACGATTGCATATTGCTGGATATAATGTTGCCGGACGGCTCCGGACTTGATTTGCTGGAAGAACTGTATGCGTTGGGAAAACGGACCAATGTCATTATACTGTCGGCCAAGGATTCTTTGGAAGACAAAGTCAAAGGATTGGATTTAGGAGCGGATGATTATCTCCCTAAGCCTTATCATTTGGCCGAGCTCCATGCGCGATTGAAGAGTCTGTTCCGTCGTAACCAGCGGGAAGGAGAGAAGAAGGTAAGCTATGGCAATGTAGAAGTCATCCCAGACCATTTTAAGGTTGCAGTAGGAGGGAAGGAACTGGACCTGAACCGGAAAGAATACGATATTCTGCTGTATTTTATGCTGCGTCCCGGAAGATTGGTAAACAAAACCACACTGGCTGAATCTGTATGGGGAGACCATATTGACCAGGTAGATAATTTTGACTTTATCTATGCACAAATCAAGAATCTGCGCAAACACCTGAAAGAAGCCGGTGCTACGGTGGAGTTGAAAGCAGTGTATGGTATAGGTTATAAACTGGTAGAAGAATGAAACTGTTTCAGTTGGTTATGTGGCGTATGTCCACCATCTTAGTGGTCATACTGACGTGTTGGGCAGTATTGTTTTATCTGGCCATTATGGAGGAGGTGAACGACGAAGTGGATGATTCCTTGAGCGATTATTCCGAGTCGTTGATTATCCGTTCCCTGTCGGGAGAACAGATGCCTGATACAAGCAACGGCTCGAACAATCAGTATTTTCTGTATGAGGTCACTCCAGAATATGCAGCCTCCTATCCTAATATATCCTATCGGGACGAAATGGTATATATTACCGAAAAAGGAGAGACGGAACCTGCTAGAATATTAATGACCATTTTCCAAAAGGAGGATGGGGGATACATGGAGCTGGTGGTCTATACTCCTACCATTGAGAAATTCGACCTTCAGCGTGCCGTTTTAGGGTGGATTGTCTTTCTTTATGTGTTGCTGTTCCTGATGATTTTAGCGGTTAATGCCTGGGTGTTCCATCGCAATATGCGGCCACTTTATACTTTGTTGAAATGGCTGGAAGATTATCGTTTGGGAACGAAGGAGAAACCGCTCGATGAATCACTTCGGATTGTGGAATTCCGGAAACTGAATGAGGCGGCTAATATGTTCTCGGAACGCAGTGAGAAACTCTATGAACAGCAGAAACTGTTTATCGGAAATGCCTCACATGAGATGCAGACACCGCTGGCTATTTGCCGCAACCGCCTAGAAATGCTGATGGAGGATGAAACATTGACCGAGAAACAACTCTCCGAACTGATGAAAACCCATCGGACACTTGAAAATCTGACACGCCTGAATAAGTCGCTGTTACTATTGTGCAAGATAGAGAACCGTCAGTTTACGGATGTAAAATCTTTGTGCCTGAATGAACTGCTTTTGCAGTATCTGGATGATTACAAGGAAGTATATGCCTATCGTCATGTGCAGGTGGAAGTGCACGTAGAAGAATGCTTCCGTTTGGAAATGAGTGAATCGCTGGCTACCGTCCTGCTGACCAATCTGCTGAAGAATGCGTTTGTGCATGTGACGGAGGGGGGAGTGATTTCTCTTTCTTTCACAGCTTCCTCTTTCCGTATCAGCAATACCGGAGATGCTTCATTGGATAAGAACCGTATTTTTGAACGTTTCTATAAAGAAGGAAAGGCCGAGGGTTCTACAGGACTTGGATTGGCCTTGGTAGACTCCATCTGTAAGGCCTATCATCTCACTCTTTCATATACCTTTGAAGACGGGCAGCATATTTTTTCTATTGTTTCTTGATTTTTTTTGTCGAAAAAGGGGAAATCTTCAGATTCTTTTCAGAATTACATCCCATTTTTGCAGTACAAATAAATCATTAAAGTATTCATCTTATAAAAATAGAACATTATGAAAAAGTTAGTTTTTTTACTGGTGTGTGTGTTTACAGTGTCAACCGTAGCAATGGCAGATAACGAAAAACCGATTCAGGTAGGACAGTTGCCTACGAAGGCGCAGACTTTCATCACTACTTACTTCAAAAGGCCACAAGGTAGCTTTGGCAAAACAGGACAGCGATTTGTTCAGCAAGTCATACGATGTGATTTTCACCAACGGCGAAAAGATTGAGTTTGACAAGTCCGGCGACTGGACAGAAGTGAAATGCAAATCCGGCGTACCGACTCAGATTGTTCCATCGGCCATCCGCACGTATGTAAAGAATAATTACCCTGACGCTTCCATCATTCAGATAGAGCGCAAACGCAATGAATATGAAGTGAAACTCTCTAACCGATGGGAGATTACATTCGACAGCCAGATGCGCGTAATTGATATTGACGATTAAGTTGGTATATCCTTCGGGAAACTGTAGCCCGTTCCTTTTTCATAAAAGGGACGGGCTATGTGTTTTTATGTAGGGTAAGTTTGATGGGTTGAGTGGGGCGAGACTGATACACAATGGCTTGTCGGCTCGCAGTACTTTCTAAGGAGGATTGCAGTACTTCTTTGAAAGTACTGTAGTACTTCCTTTGCAGTACTTCAGTACTTCCACGGAAGTACTGAGGAAACGTAGTTGCTTTTTCCTTGCAGACTGACCATTCTTTTCCCACTTCATCGGTAGAGTCTGCCTTTTCGTAGTTTTTTACATCTTATCCGGTAAATATTCCATTTCCTGCCCTGTTTGTTTTTTGTTATTTTGTATCCGTAATACAATATAACAGAAAATATCATGAAAAATACACTTATCGCTTGGCTGTTTTGCCTTCCTTTTGCTTCGTGTACAAGTCCTGTTACACAGATGGATCTTTCCGGACAGTGGACGGTATGTCTGGATAGTACTGATGTGGGGATGAACGCTTCTTTTGGCGGAAAATTGTTTGATACCTCCATTACACTTCCGGGTACAACGGATGAAGCTCATCTGGGCACTAAATGCACATTGAAACCTGCATTGGAGAAACCGCAGCTGCTCCATCTTACTCGTGCCTACAGTTATGTAGGTCCGGCCTGGTATTCACGCGAGATTCAGGTACCTTCCGACTGGAAAGAAAAAGATTGTATCCTTCATCTGGAACGTGTGTTATGGGATACACAAGTATGGATAGACGGCAGAAAGTAGAAGGTCATGAAGAAAGTCTGACGACTCCGCATGAGTATGACTTGACTCCTTATATTCAGCCCGAGAAAAAACAGGTGCTGACTGTCAGAGTAGACAACCGCAAGCGTTATGACATGTCAGTGAATGACCTGGCACATGCCTATACAGATGCCACTCAGGTGAAGTGGAATGGTATCTTGGGCGACATGTACATCAAGGCCGTGGAGAAAACACGCGTAGAAAGTCTGCAGCTTTATCCGGATGCTGCTTCACGTACAGTAAAGGCTGTAGTTTCTGTATATAATTCATCTTCACAGACTGCACCGGTTAATCTTAGCCTGCAGGTAAAAGGAAAGGATGATAGCAAATCGTACGCTTCTGTCGAAACTCAAGCAGAAGCCGTAAAAGGCTATTCAACGGTAGAACTGACCTGCCAATTAGGAGATAATGCTCCTCTGTGGGATGAATTTAATCCTTATCTTTACGATGCTTCTGTAGAATTAGTATCCGGAAAATCGACTTCACTTACAACCGAAACTTTCGGATTGCGTGATATACGGCATGAAGGAAACAAGTTAGTGCTGAACGAAAAACCGATATTCCTTCGTGGTACATTGGAGTGCTGCATTTTTCCTTTGACCGGCACACCTCCTACAGATGAGGCTTCGTGGGAAAAACTTTATGCTTCTGCACGCGAATATGGAATGAATCATCTCCGTTTTCACTCCTGGTGTCCGCCGGAAGCTGCGTTCAATGTAGCCGATGAAATGGGATTCTATGTGCAGGTAGAGCTTCCAGTATGGAGTGTGACGCTTGGAAAAGATTCTGCTACGGTCGAGTTCCTGCGTGCCGAGGCAAAGCGTATAAGTAAGGAATATGGCAACCATCCTTCTTTCTGCTTCTGGAGCATCGGAAACGAGCTGCAATATGATTTCAATATTTTGGCATCCATGTTGGGTGAGATGAAGGCTGCAGACGACCGCCATTTATATACCACCACGTCGTTTACATTTGAAAAAGGTCACGGCGACTGGCCGGAAAACCAGGATGATTTCTTCGTCACTCAGTGGACCAAGAAAGGATGGGTACGTGGACAGGGAGTATTCAATCAGGAACTGCCGTCATTCGATAAAGATTTCCGTGCATCCATAGAAGGTATGGAAGTGCCTTTGGTAACTCACGAAGTAGGACAGTATTCTGTCTATCCGGATCTTACGGAGATTCCTAAATATACGGGAACTTTGATGCCGCTGAACTTTATGGCAGTGAAAGAAGACTTGGAGAAAAAAGGATTGATAGACAAGGCCCCGCAATACCTGCAGGCTTCTGGAAAATTGGCTGCCATTCTTTATAAAGAAGAAATAGAACGCGCCTTGAAAACGCCGGGTATCAGCGGATTCCAGTTGCTCGACCTGCACGATTTTCCGGGACAGGGAACGGCACTGGTAGGACTGCTCAATGCATTTTGGGAAAGCAAAGGTATTCTTACAGGTGAAGAATTCTGTGAATTCTGCGCGCCGGTAGTTCCGTTGCTGCGTTTCCCGAAAGCTGTATATACGAATAATGAAACATTCGAAGCACAAATAGAACTTTGTAATTACGGAAAGGATGAGTTGAAGAACAGCACTCTTTCCTGGGAGATTACCGCAGACGGACGTTCGTTGGGCAAGGGAAAGACTCCGGCAGCTGCATTGGCTTTCGGTCATAACGGTGGACTGGGAAAAATTTCATTTCCGTTGCAGCAGGTAACCAACGCTTCGAAATTAGAAGTTTGCTTGTCGCTTGACGGGACAGAATACCGTAACCGCTGGAACGTATGGGTTTATCCGTCATCTGTAGATACAAAATGGGGAGACGTGAAATACACCCGCAATTACGACGAAGCAATGGCATTGCTCAAGAAAGGTGAGAAAGTGCTGTTCAACCCTGACTGGCGTACACTTCAAGGCATTGAAGGAAAGTTTGTGCCGGTATTCTGGAGTCCGGTACATTTCCCGAATCAGGCTGGTACCATGGGTGTACTTTGTAATCCCACTCATCCGGCTTTGGCTGACTTCCCGACCGACATGCACACCGACTGGCAATGGTGGGATTTGAACATCAATTCGACCACTTTGGTAGTAGACAGCCTTCAGGGAGGTGCTCCTGTGGTAGAGATGGTAGACAATTTTGTCCACAACCGTCGCCTGGCTTCCTTGTATGAAGGACGTGTAGGAGAAGGAAAACTGATGCTGGCTACTTTTGATTTGCAGACCGCTCTTGACAAACGTCCGGTAGCCCGTCAGATGCTTTACTCTATCCTGAACTACATGAACAGCGAGGAATTTGCTCCCACTCAGTTGGAAGGACTGGATAAGATAAAAGATATGTTTGGAACCGCACGTAACCAGAAACAGTCAGCTAAGGGTATTTACTAATGAAAAATCTATTATAACCGTATAACCATGAAAAATCATCAATTGTTTATCTATTTTATTTGCCTGGTGTCTGCCATGGGAGGGCTCCTCTTCGGGTATGACTGGGTAGTGATAGGAGGTGCCAAACCTTTCTATGAAGAATATTTCCATATTGCCGGCGATGAGGGTATGCAGGCATTGGCCATGAGCATCGCCTTGTTGGGATGTTTGTTGGGGGCTACTATGGCAGGTTTTCTGGCCGACCGTTATGGACGCAAGAAGCTGCTGGTGTTATCCGCTTTTATCTTTTTTGCTTCTTCGTGGGCCACAGGAGCTGCCACAACTATTCCTACCTTTATCATTGCTCGCCTGGTGGGAGGGATGGCCATCGGGCTGGCAGCCGACCTTTCTCCGATGTACATCGCGGAAGTGGCACCTACTCAGATTCGTGGTAAACTCGTCACATTGAACCAGCTGACCATCGTATTGGGAATTCTTGGCGCACAGATTGTAAATATGCTGATTGCAGAGCCGGTGCCGGAAGGTGCTACGGCAGCCGATATCTTGAACTCATGGAACGGACAGACCGGATGGCGCTGGATGTTCTGGGCCGTATGCGTTCCTTCGGGACTCTTTTTCCTGCTGGCATTGTTTATTCCAGAAAGTCCGCGCTGGCTGGCCAGCATGAAGCAGATGGAGAAAGCTAGAAAAGTGCTGTGTTCCATTGGGGGAGCAGCGTATGCAGACAGTGAAATTGAAAATTATACTCGTGCAGGTGCTGCTTCACATGCCGAAAAAGGTGTATTGTCCTTGCTCTTCTCTTCTAAAATGCGGAATGTACTGATTATCGGTATTGTGGTAGCCATGTTCCAGCAGTGGAGCGGTACCAATGTCATCTTCAACTATGCGCAGGAAATCTTTCAGGCAGCAGGTTATGGCATTTCAGACGTACTGATGAACATCGTCGTGACAGGTATTGCCAATCTGGTCTTTACGTTTGTGGCCATCTATACCGTCGACCGCCTGGGAAGAAAGACGTTGATGCTGACCGGTTCCATCGGACTGGCAGGTATCTATACCCTGTTGGGATTAAGCTATTTCTTTGAGTTCAAAGGATTCATCATGATTGTGTTTGTGGTATTGGCCATCGGGTTCTATGCCATGTCGTTAGGTCCTGTCACCTGGGTGTTGCTTTCTGAAATATTCCCCAATAAGGTGCGTGGGGTAGCCATGGCAGTATGTACGGCTGCGTTGTGGATTGCTTCCTTCCTGCTTACCTACACATTCCCTTTCCTGAATTCCGGACTGGGCACTGGCGGTACCTTCCTGCTTTACGCCGTTATCTGTTTCTGTGGCTTCCTGTTCGTATGGCGCCGTATTCCAGAAACCAAAGGAAAATCGTTGGAAGAATTAGAAAAAGAATTGATTAAATAAAGGTCTGAAATATTAGGGTTATAGATTGCAATAGGTATGAATAAGTCGATTCTTTGCTTAGGATTTTCTTTGTATGCAGTCTTGGGATGTGCTCAGAATGAACAGAAGCTGGTGTTTGATTTTGCTTCTCCCCGCCAAACCATTCATAGCTTTGGAGCGTCCGACTGCTGGCGTGTGCAATATATCGGTAAAAACTGGCCGTTGGAAAAACGGAATCAGATTGCAGATTTGTTGTTCAGTTCAGAGTTTGATTCATGGGGAAATCCGAAAGGAATCGGACTTTCCATGTGGCGCTTTAATATTGGTTCGGGAAGCCATGAAGCTGGGGATAATGGAGGAGTGACTTCTCAGTGGCGTCGTACAGAATGTTTTTTAGGAAAGGAAGGAGATTGGGATTGGGATAAACAAAAGGGACAACGGTGGATGTTGCAAGCCGCACGCGAACGGGGAGTACGCTATTCTTTGGGCTTCTCCATCACCGCTCCCTATTTTATGACGAAAAACGGAATGGCCCGTGCCAGTGAAAAAACTCCGTATGCGAATATCCGTGAGAATCAGTTTGATGACTATGCTGCTTTTTTGGCAGAAGTCTCCACTCATTTGAAACTGGATTATTTGAGCCCGATTAATGAGCCGCAGTGGGAGTGGGTAGGTAGTGGGCAGGAAGGTATGCAAGCTACTAATGCAGAATGCAGTCGGTTGATTCATTTGTTGGATAAGGAATTGCAACAACGTCATTCAAAAACCAAAGTCGTTTTCGGAGAGGCTGCTGATATCCGGTATCTGTACCGTTCGGAAACGGATAAACCGGAAAGAGACAATCAACTGGAAGAGATTTTTTCTAAAAAGGGAGCATATTCCATTTATGGCCTATCATCAGTAGCTCTTGTTGTGAGTGGTCATTCTTACTGGAGCACATGGCCTGTGGATACATTGGTGCAGACCCGTAAGGAACTGGCTGAAGAGTTGAAAAACAGCTTTCTTCGAATTATACTTATTGGCAGACAGAATATTGTCCGATGGAAAAGAATCCAGATAATCCACGAGGAGGTGGCTGTCGTGATTTGGGTATGAATACGGCTCTTTATGTGGCGCGTGTGATTCATCATGATCTGACTGTCGCTAATGCAGCTTCCTGGCAATGGTGGACGGCCCTTTCTGAATGGGACTATAAGGACGGTCTTATTTTTATAGACGATGGGACATTGGCCAATGGGGCATCGCGTGGTGACGAGAAAATGATAGAAACATGTAAGCAGGATGGGGTGTTCCGTACTTCTAAACTATTGTGGACTTTAGGTAACTATAGCTTCTTTATACGTCCGGGTATGGTGCGTTTGAGCAGTGTAACAAGTACGGATAATACGGCTGAAGTCATGGCTTCGGCATATGCAGACAATTTTTTTTAAGCGGATTGTTGTGGTATTGGTAAATTCTTCAAGAGAGGATAAAATGATAGACTTGTCTTTTCAATCCCTTCCTGCTGGATATTGTGTACAGAAATATAAATTATATGAAACTTCAGTTCGTAGTGATTTGCAATATAAGGGGATTGTTGGAAGCCAATTGTTAATACCCGCCCGTTCCGTGGTGACTTTAGTTGGGGTGGAATAAATATGAATAATTATAAATAAGGTACTTATGACTTTAATCGATTGTTTTTTTAGCTGGTTGTTTATTGATGGGTGGAATGCTTCAAGCCCAGGTAGCGGACAAGCAGACTTATTTGAGTGAATTCAAGAAGGAAATGACTTTGAAGTGGCCTGAAAATCGTACGTTGAACATTGTTGTTCATGGACATAG
>ENA-OPYS01000130-OPYS01000130.1-human-gut-metagenome-genome-assembly--contig:-NODE-130-length-11115-cov-1.322898_pt1 | contig 11115 bp, 10 predicted proteins | sample MGYA00242635_ERZ504478 | MGnify/ENA primary metagenome ERZ504478 (study PRJEB26092, sample SAMD00036246) | human gut metagenome | host: Homo sapiens | study: EMG produced TPA metagenomics assembly of... | reverse complement strand
CGAAAACCCTAAAAACGACATCACACATGGAACAGCCATCCCCAGCTTTTAGTCTACAAGGCTTCTGCCGGCTCCGGCAAGACCTTTACACTGGCGGTACATTATATAAGACAACTGATTGAAGACCCGTATGCCTATCGCAGGATTCTGGCGGTAACGTTCACCAACAAGGCGACGGCGGAAATGAAGGAACGTATCCTGGAACAGCTTTACGGCATCGCTACGGCCGACGAGGGTTCGGAAGGCTACCTGAAGGAGATTCAGAAGACATCGACCAAATCGGTCGAGGAAATCCGGGAATCGGCACGGGAGGCGTTACGGCACATCATTCATGACTACAGCCGTTTCCGCATCGAGACCATCGACTCGTTTTTCCAGTCGGTGATGCGCAACCTGGCGCGGGAACTGGAATTAGGGGCCAACTTGTCTATCGAACTGAACAATACGGAGGTGCTGAGCGATGCGGTGGATGCCATGATTGAGAAGCTGGACCGGCGCTCACCGGTGCTCTACTGGCTGCTGGAGTATATCGAGGAACGTATCGTGAACGACCGCCGCTGGGATGTGTCGAAAGACATCAAGGGATTCGGACAGAATATTTTCGACGAGAGCTACATCGAGAAGGGAGAAGGACTGCGCCGGAAACTGGCCGACCCGAACTTTATTCCTTCCTACCGGGATGAGCTGAAAAGTATCCGTGAGGAGGTGCTGGAATTCATGAAGGGATTCAGCGAACAGTTTACGGGCTTGCTCGAAATGCACGGACTGACTCCGGCCGACCTGAAGAACGGCTCACGAGGCATCGGCAGTTATTTCAACAAACTGGCCAACGGGAAACTGAGCGATGACATCCGCAATGCCACCGTGGAGAAGTGCCTGGAAAGCGAGGAAAACTGGACGACCAAAACGTCGGCCCACCGCGATGAAATCCGTTCGCTGGCGGCTTCGGAACTGATACCCTTGTTAGCGGAAGCGGAAAACCGTCGTCCGCAGAACAACTTGCTGCTCAACTCGTGCGACCTTTCGCTGCGTTACCTGAATAACCTGCGTTTGCTGGCGCACATTGACGAGGAGGTACGCTTGCAGAACCAGGCGCACAACCGTTTTCTGCTGTCGGATACCAATGCCTTGCTCCATAGCTTAATCAGGGAGGGAGATGCCTCGTTTGTCTACGAGAAAATCGGTACCACCATCGATACGGTGATGATTGACGAGTTTCAGGATACCTCACGCATGCAGTGGGAGAACTTTCATCTGCTGTTGCAGGAAAGTCTGGCACAGAAGGAAGGCAGCCTCATCGTGGGCGACATCAAGCAGAGCATCTACCGCTGGCGAAGCGGCGACTGGAAAATTCTGGCGGGACTGGGCAATGACCGGAGTTTCCGCATCAAGGAATGTACGCTCGACACGAACTGGCGAAGTGAGGCACGCATCATCCGCTTCAACAACGAGTTTTTCACGGCGGCCTGCCAGACACTGAACCGACGCTATCAGGAGGAACAGGGCATGCCTTGCGCCCAACTGGAACAGGCGTACAGCGACGTGCGGCAGCGTTGTGCCAAGAAGGAGGAGAAGGGCTTCGTAAAGGTGACCTTCCTACAGGACTCCAAGGAACGGCCTTACACGGAAGCGACCTTGGAACAGCTGGCCGAGGAAGTGGAACGCCTTACGGCAGAGGGTATCCGCCTCAACGAGATGGCCATTCTGGTGCGAAAGAACCGGAGCATCCCCGACATTGCCGCTTACTTCGACGAACATACCCCCTACCGCATCGTATCCGACGAGGCGTTCCGGCTGAGTGCATCGCTGGCAGTGAGTATGCTCATCGACGGACTGCGGTATCTTTCTTCACCCGACGACCGCATCGCATTGGCACGGCTGGCGGTGGCTTATCAGCAAGGGGTATTGCGCAAGGACATCAGCCTCAACACGGTACTGCTCGACGACCCGTCCCGTTACCTGCCGGCAGCCTTCCAGTTGCAGGCAAACGAACTCCGTTTCATGCCGCTGTACGAACTGCTGGAGAAGTTGTTTGTGCTGTTCGACATGCAGCTTATCGAGAAGCAGGATGCATATCTCTGTGCCTTCTATGATGCGGTGACGGAATACATGCAGAACAACTCATCGGAGCTGACGGCCTTCATCCGTTTCTGGGACGAGAAACTGAACGCGAAGACCATCTTCGGGCGAGATTGACGGCATCCGCATCTTGTCTATCCATAAGTCGAAGGGACTGGAGTATCACACGGTGCTGCTGCCGTTCTGCGATTGGAAGATGGAGAACGAAACGAACAATCACCTGATATGGTGCAGCGTGGCAGGCACGGGAAAGGAAACCGACATTCCGCCGTTCAACCGCCTGGACATCGTACCGGTGAACTATTCAGGTGCCATGGCGGAATCGGTGTATCACGACGATTACCTGGAAGAGAAATTACAACTCTGGGTAGACAACCTGAACCTGCTTTACGTGGCGTTTACACGTGCCTGCAAAAACCTGATTATTTTCGCAAAGGCAGGACAGAAGGGAACGGTTTCAGAACTGTTGTACGACAGTCTGCCACTCATGCAGGAGGTGGAACTGCCGCTGGCACAGGAGAATCCGGAAGACGATGCAGTGGGCGAATACGGGGAACTCTGCACGGCGCACGATGAGAAGAAGGCGGGCAAATCCAACCGACTTTCGTCGCCCCGCGAGGGAGTGCCCGTGAAGATGGAAAGCATCGAAACGCACATCGAATTCAAGCAGTCGAACCGTTCGGCCGACTTCATTCAGGGTGACGACACAGAGGACAGTCGCGGACAATACATCCGTCAGGGACAGTTGTTGCACCAGGTGTTTGCCCACATCGAAAAGGCGGATGACCTTCCTTCGGCACTGGAACGGCTGAGTTTCGAAGGAGTGTTCGAATCGGAGGAGCAGAAGCAGCAGATTCAGGGACTGGCGCACTGGGCCTTGCAGCATCCGGCCGTGAAGGACTGGTTCAGCGGTACGTGGGAGCTTTACAACGAGTGTGCCATTGTCTACACCGACGAGCAGGGACAGATGCAAACACGCCGCCCCGACCGCGTGATGCGGAAAGACGGACAGGTGGTCGTGGTGGACTTCAAGTTCGGAAAGAAGAACGAGGCTTACCGCGCACAGGTGCAGGAGTACATGGACTTGCTCACGCAGATGGGCTACACCCACATCCGGGGATTCCTTTGGTACGTGTTTGCCAATGAGCTGGAAGAAGTGACGCTTCCGGCCTGAGTTTATTTTTTCACAACGATATTTCGACAATGCAATATATGGAAACTTTTTTGAAGCAGGTGGCCGCCGATTTGTACCGGAAGATGAACGGAGACTTCACGAAGGTGGCTGTGGTTTTCCCGAACAAGCGTGCCAGCCTCTTTTTCAATGAATATTTGGCACAGGAATCCAACCGCCCGGTATGGTCGCCGGCCTACGTGAGCATCAGTGAGCTGTTCCGCCAGTCGTCGCAATGGGTGACGGGCGATTCCATCAAATTAGTGTGCGACCTCTACAAGGTGTTCCGTGAAATAACGGGCAGCAAGGAAAGTCTGGACGAATTCTACTTCTGGGGCGAGATGCTCATCAGCGACTTTGACGATGCTGACAAGAACATGGCCGACACCAAGGCATTGTTCAGCAACCTGAAGGACCTGAACAAACTGACGGGCGAATATGACTTCCTGGAGGAAGGACAGAAGGAAGCGTTGAGCCAGTTCTTCCGTAATTTCTCCATCGAGCAGGTGACGGAACTGAAGCGACGTTTCATCTCATTGTGGGACGTGCTGGGCGACATCTATACGCAATACAAGGAATTGCTCCGCGAGCAGGGCATCGCCTATGAAGGAATGCTCTACCGCGAGGTGACGGAGACTATGGACGTACAGCAGTTTCCCTACGACAAATATGTGTTCGTGGGATTCAACGTGCTGAATAAGGTGGAACAAACCCTGTTCAGCAAGTTGCACGAAGCAGGAAAGGCCCTGTTCTACTGGGACTACGATACCTTCTACCTGAACAAGCATCCGCACGAGGCAGGCGAGTTTATCCGCCGCAACCTGAAGAATTTCCCCTCGGAATTGCCGCCTTCCCTGTTCGACCACCTGAACCATCCGAAAGAAATTACCTTCATCGAATCGCCTACGGAGAACGGACAGGCACGCTACCTGCCGCAATGGATTCGGGAGAACCTGACGGAGAACGAAAAGGAAACGGCCGTGGTGCTCTGCAACGAGGCCATGCTGCAACCTGTACTTCACTCACTGCCGGACAACGTGCGCCACATCAACATCACCATGGGTTTCCCGCTCTCGCAGACACCGGCCTACAGCTTCGTAAAGACGTTGCTGGAACTGCACATTGCGGGCTACAATTCCCGCAGCGGACGCTACCAGTTTGCCGAAGTCATCAGCGTACTGAAGCATCCGTACACGCAACTGCTTTCCGGAGAAGCCGCTCCGCTGGAAAAGGAACTGACGGAAAAGAACCGCTTCTATCCCCTGCCTCGGAACTGGAACGGGACGAAGCCTTGTCGCTGCTGTTCAAACCGTGCAGCCACAACCTGGAGCTGTGCAAGCGGCTGGCCGATATCTTGAAGCAGGTGGCACAGCTGTATCGCAAGCAGGCAGCCTCCACCAGCGATGCCCTCGACCAGCTCTATCGCGAAGCCTTGTTCAAAAGCTTCACCATGGTCAACCGCTTCCATGCCCTGCTTGAAAGCAAGGACCTGGAAGTACAACCTGCCACCTTCCACCGCCTGCTGGTACGCGTCATGTCGACAGCCAGCATTCCTTTCCACGGAGAGCCGGCCATCGGTATGCAGGTGATGGGGGTACTGGAGACACGTAACCTAGATTTCCGCCATGTCATTCTGCTGTCGGTCAACGAAGGCCAGTTGCCAAGGCAGGCGGTGATGCTTCGTTCATTCCTTACAACCTGCGCAAGGCGTTCGGTATGACCACCATTGACCACAAGATTGCGGTCTATGCCTACTATTTCTACCGTCTGCTGCAACGGGCAGAGAAGGCTACGTTGCTCTACAACACGGTGAGCGACGGCATGAATCGGGGAGAGATGTCGCGCTTCATGCTCCAGCTGCTGATTGAGTGGGGCTATCCCGTACAGCGGAAACAACTGGAGGCTGAGCAGTCGCCCATTGCTTCCTCACCCATCTGTATCCCCAAGTCGCCCGACATCATGAAACGGATGCAGAGCGTATTCGATGTGCGGGTAAATCCGAAAGCCCTTCTTTCCCCGTCAGCCCTGAACTGCTACCTGGATTGTCCACTGAAGTTCTATTATAAGTACGTAGCAGGACTGGCAGCCCCTGAAGAAGTAAGTGCGGAAATCGACTCGGCCAAATTCGGAAGCATCTTCCACTACGCTGCCGAACACATCTACAAGGAGCTCACGGCACACGGAAAAGTCATCAACAAAGACACCCTGGAAGCCCTGCTCAAGGAAGAAGTGAAACTGCAAAACTACGTGGACAACGGGTTCAAGGAGCTGTTCTTCCACCTCCCTGCTGACGAGCGTCCGGAATACAACGGGGTACAACTCATCAATTCCGCCGTAATTCTGCGCTATATCCAGCAGCTGCTTCGCAACGACCTGCGCCACGCTCCCTTTACCTTCGTAGGCTCCGAACAACGGGTCATGGAGGACGTAGAGATACAGACACCCAAGGGAGCCATCCGCTCGCGCATGGGAGGAATCATCGACCGCATGGACAGCAAGGACAACGTACTCCGTATCGTGGACTACAAAACGGGAGGCAAGGCCGACACCCCGCCCAGCGTAGAATCGTTGTTCACGCCCGGCCCCAAACGTTCCAATTACGTGTTCCAGACTTTCCTGTATGCGGCTATCGTATGCCGGAAACTGCGTGAACGAAATGATGACCGGAAAGTAGCTCCTGCCCTGCTCTACATTCACCGGGCTGCGGCAGAAGATTACTCGCCCGTCATCCAGCTCAAGGAATCGTATAACAAAACCACCCCTGTGGAAGACTTTTCATTGCTGGAAGAAGAGTTCAGAACCCGCCTACAGGCACTCCTGGAAGAGATTTTCAACCCCGACCTGAGTTTCAGTCAGACGGAAGAGGAAGACCGGTGTACTTATTGTGATTTCAAGGAAATATGTAAACGATAGAAACAGAATCAAAACAAGTGTTAAAAAACACATTTTTTCTCTGAACAATCCAAGTGAACCGGATGTTATAAAGATGTTTTTCATAGTAATAGATAAGAACAGTATTGGTATTTGTGAAAATATCAGCTGTAAGGACAAAAGCGTTTGTTCTTTAAAAAATAAGAGAGGCTGCATTTCCCCGGCAGCTCTCTTAATTTTTTTATCTCTACACAAATGTTTTTTATTCCTGATAATCATAGTACCACCAGTAGGTATCGCCAAACTCGCGACGCATACGGTTGCGCTCTTCCAGCGGGGAACCTTCTTTCTGCTGCAAGGTCTGGTAAGCCTTGAAACGATCTAAAGTCAGACTGTCTGCACGCGAAGATACGGTATCATTCCGCTGGACATGATACATTACCAGTGCTTCCCGGTAATAACGCGGCAAGGTATCTTCCGGCAAATAGAAATCGGGAACGGCCTGTGCGAAACTGTCCAGTTTCTTTTCAAGCAGCAAGGCAGAAAGGTAATAATCCAGCGACGTATATTTTCCCGTTCCCTTGTAGCAGATGTTCCGCAGAAATACCATGCGGTCTTCTCCCGTATATGGACGTGCTCCCAGCAGGTAATAAATGGAATCATTCGTATAACGGAGCGTGTGCAGGGAATCTGTTTCAAAGAACAATCCGTCGGAACGGTAATATTGCGGATAAGCAAACAGCCTGTCGCCCATCTTTCCCAAGCGAGACAAGGCCACGGCACGATAGGCGGTCAGCGTACGGCTGGCCTCCAATGATTTTTCTCCTACGCGTAACACCTTGTCATACTCCCCGGCACGCAGATAATGTTCCGCCTCCAGCTCATGATGAAACTGCCGGTTGGTACTGCCCACACACACTGTCAGCAGACACAATCCCAACAAGATAGCCAGGTTACTGTTGACCAGCCCCCAGAGACTTCCTTCGTGATTCAACTGTACGCGGAAAACTCCACGTAGCCAGTAGCCAATTCCCACAAACAGCAACACCAGTAAAGGCAACAGCCAGGTCCACGGAGTATGGTAGTCGGAGATATACACTCCACGCCCCACATCCGTCAGGGCACAAAGCACCAGAAAGGACGGCACATACGCCAGGGCACGCACCCTTCCCTTCAGCCCCAGCAGACTGTTTACTCCCCAGCGCAGCAACAGCAGAATCAGCGTAATGACCAGCGCACTGGCCATCGGAGCAAAGGTAGTCTTTCCATGTGCCAGCGAGAAATGAAGGGCTTCCAGCACATCGCGCTGGAACACATAAAGATATACAAAACTAAACAGAGAAAAAAGAAGACCGCATACAGCAATCATGATGCGTGCAGTCTTCTTATAAAATGCATTTGTGTAATCACTCATACAATATCAATTCAATCTTTCACTCGTTTTAATACAACTGCAGAACGGGCCGGCACATACAGTTTCAGCCATTCTTTCTTGTCTTTTGCATAAAGCGGGTCGGCACAGGTGAAGTGGCGGAGACTGTCGTCTGAGAAGCCGAATCCACCAAACTGCTTGTTGTCTGTGTTCAGAACCACATCGTAGGCACCTCTCGGTACGAGGAAGCCATAATCGGTAAACGAACGGGTCGGGTTGAAGTTGAACACAAACACCAAATCCTTGCGGCGGTATGCCAGAATCTGGTCACCATCGTTATGCCATACCTCGATGACATCCGATTTCTGGATGTTCTTCACGCTGCGAATCAGCTTGACCATCGCCTCATCGAAGTCACCCAGGTAATGATAGCACAAATCCGGATTATCAACCAGGTTCCACTGACGGCGTGCATACTTGTATGACCATCCGTTACCTTCGCGCGGGAAGTCAATCCATTCCGGATGACCGAACTCATTACCCATGAAGTTCAGGTAACCTCCGTTGATGGTAGAAGCCGTGAGCAGACGAATCATCTTGTGCAGGGCAATGCCTCGTTCCACCACTCCATTCTCGTCGCCAATCTTGAAGTGCCAGTACATATCGGCATCAATCAGGCGGAAGATGATGGTCTTGTCGCCCACCAGTGCCTGGTCGTGGCTTTCGCAGTAAGAGATGGTCTTTTCATCCTTGCGGCGGTTGGTCACTTCCCAGAACAGGCTGGATGGTTTCCAGTCTTCATCGCGACGTTCCTTGATAATCTTAATCCAGTAATCAGGAATGTTCATGGCCATACGGTAGTCGAAACCGTAACCTCCGTCTTCGAACGGAGCAGCCAGTCCCGGCATACCCGATACTTCCTCAGCAATGGTAATGGCCTTCGGATTCACTTCATGAATCAACCGGTTGGCCAGCGTCAGGTAGCAAATGGCATTGTCATCCTGATGACCGTTGAAATAGTCACCATAGTTGCAGAAGGCCTCACCCAGTCCGTGACTGTAATAAAGCATAGAAGTCACCCCATCGAAACGGAAGCCGTCGAAATGGAACTCTTCCAGCCAGTACTTACAGTTGGACAACAGGAAGTGAATCACCTCGTTCTTGCCATAGTCAAAGCAGAGCGAATCCCATGCCGGATGCTCACGACGTCCGCCTGATAGAAATACTGGCAAGGATCACCGGCAAAGTTGCCCAGTCCTTCTACCTCGTTCTTCACGGCGTGTGAGTGTACAATATCCATAATCACGGCAATATTCATCTGATGTGCCGTATCGATAAGCTGTTTCAGTTCTTCTGGTGTACCGAAGCGTGAAGAAGGAGCAAAGAAGCTGGACACATGATAGCCGAAACTTCCGTAATAAGGATGTTCCTGAATGGCCATAATCTGAATACAATTGTATCCGTCCTTCGCAATTCGCGGCAGTACATTCTCACGGAATTCATTGTACGTACCAACCTTTTCCGCATCCTGTCCCATACCGATGTGGCATTCGTAAATCATCAGCGGAGCCACATTAGGCGTAAAGGTCTTTTTCTTGAACTTATACGGTTTCTCCGGATTCCATACCTGCGCACTGAAAATCTTGGTCTGTTCATCCTGCACAACGCGAGTAGCCCATGCCGGAATACGTTCACCGCATCCACCTTCCCAGTACACTTTCAGCTTGTACAAGTCGCCGTGCTTCATGGCCTTTTCCGGCAGATTGATTTCCCAGTTACCCGTCTTGCGCACACGCTTCATGCGGAAAGCCGGTTTCTCCTGCCAGTCGTTGAAATCGCCCACCAGGTAGATTTCCGTCGCATTCGGCGCCCATTCACGGAAGGTCCATCCCTTGTCAGTGCGGTGCAGACCAAAATACATATGTCCGGTAGCAAAATCTGACAACGTCTTCTTTCCTACCAGTTCCTTTTCTTTTTCCACCACATGCTGATGACGGCCGTTGATAGCGTCAGCGTATGGTTCCAGCCACGGATCATTCTTTATAATATTCAATACCTTGTCCATAGTATTAGTAATTAGAAATTATTTGACACGTACTTTTACAATCACTTTTCTCACTCCGTCGGGAGTTACGCCCGGTGCATGTGCATCTTCCGGGAAGAAAATAGCAAACATACCCGGCTTTACGGTCAGGTAGTCAGTAGCCAGTCCTTCATAGAAGGTAATATCTTTTTCTGCATTGTAAGCAGCTTCAGGCAAATCCGTACGCGGCATATAGCCCATTACTTCCACCCCCGACAATGGAATCTGGATGTCGATGAAATCATTGTGTGTTTCCAGACGCGCTTCTTCCTTTGTCTTCGGACGTGCATCTGCAAAATTCACCATCAGTTCACCTTCCTTCAGCACTACCTTCCCCACTTCGTGTGCCTGCAAGTCAGTTGCCTTCAAAAAAAGCTACAGCCTCTGCAAACAAAGGATTCAGTGACACATATTTTTCCAGATTTTCCAGTTTGTCAATAACCATATTCTTTCAATTTTAAATCGTTAATATTTTATTCAAACTCATCTATCGTTTCATTTGTAAAATCGGCAAAGCGTTTCAGCTGGCGAAACACGTCGATAATCCGTTCCATAAAGTCCGGACGGGAAAAGAACTCATCTTCCACCCGGCAGGCCACCGTAAAGTCCTTGCAACGGATGTACTGCGGATAAGGAAAATCCTTCGGAAATCCCTTGGGCACCGTCTTCAGATGCGACTCGCCTACCACTGGAAAAGACTGCTTGAAAGCCGGGTCTTCCACAATGGCACGATACTCGTCAATGCGGTCGCACACCGACTGACGCACCGCCCGCAACATATCGGCAGGCATGCACCAGCTTCCTCCGGCCAGCATACAGTTGCTCGGTTCCAGATGAAGATAATAACCACAGTGATTGGATTTCTTTCCCCTTGCATTGATATACCCTCCGATGTGGGTCTTATAAGGAGACTTGTCGGAAGAAAAACGGACATCCCGGTAGATGCGATACGTGCAGTCACGCGGAAGGACGTGCGCCACACTTTCATCCCATGGCGAAAGGCGGGCAATCACCCCTGCCAGCAACTCCTCGAAGTCTGCCTGCACACTCAAATATTCCGCTTTATGTTCCTGAAACCACTCCCGGTTGTTGTTTGCCGCCAGTACTTTCAGGAAATCCAATATGCCCGGTATATCCATATTCTTTACTTTTGAATCACACAAACTTACGAAATTAATTCTTATCTGTCGAATAAAACGATATTTTTTTACATTATCCCAGCAGATTCAACAGAAAATCGTGTACCTTTCCGTTGGAAGCCACCACTTCGCGGCCAGAATAGCATGAATCACCACCGGAAAAGTCAGTCACCCTTCCTCCGGCATTCTGTACCAGCAGGATACCTGCCGCCACATCCCACGGACAAGTGAAGGCTTCGGCACGCGCTTCAAAACGGCCGTCGGCCACGTAACAACATCTCGCAGCCGCCGCACCGACACTCGAATGCCTGCCACATACCCGTAGCAGCCTTCTATCAGGCGGTTGAATACCGGCTTGTAAGCCTCCGTTTCGTACGGAAGACCGAAAGCCATAAAAGCC
>ENA-OPYS01000129-OPYS01000129.1-human-gut-metagenome-genome-assembly--contig:-NODE-129-length-11122-cov-1.185175_pt1 | contig 11122 bp, 11 predicted proteins | sample MGYA00242635_ERZ504478 | MGnify/ENA primary metagenome ERZ504478 (study PRJEB26092, sample SAMD00036246) | human gut metagenome | host: Homo sapiens | study: EMG produced TPA metagenomics assembly of... | reverse complement strand
GGCCATTCTTGGCGGGTCGGTACTTCCTCCTTTGCAAGCCGCTATCATTGATTGCAAGACCTTGTGGGGGATGCCTGCAGTAAATCTGTCGTTTGTACTTCCGCTCGTTTGTTTTGTGGTTATCACTGTATATGGTCACAGAATGCGTCGGGAGCATTAAAAAAGGGAGGATAACAAATCTTTTTTCCGGATTTTGCTGGGAAAAAGATTTGTTATCTTTACAATTTTGTTGCAGTATTAAATAAAGTCCCTATCTTTGCACATATTTCACCAACGACTGATGAATGAACTTAAAGACTAACTTGCTATTCATTTTATTATTGCTGCTGTCAGTGGCAGCCCAATGTGTTTTTGGCAACTTTCCGTTTGCCTTTTTTGCTTTTCCATTAGATGCTATTTTAGCTTTACTGTGGATTGCATTGATAGGATATGGCTATAAGGAGAAGCGTCATTCGGAAGCTGTCCGTCTGTGGCTTTCCCCGCAATGTACTTGCTGGACATTAGGCTGGTTTTTGGCCGGTTGTCTGGTGATAGGCTTGTTTCCCCAACTTTCTGCGCAAGAGGCTGCAGAGAAGTCGGGTCTATTTTCTCGTTTGGGTTGCTATAATTTTATGTCTTCCTGGATTTTTGTTACCGGATTGTTCGGGTTGCTGACTCATTTGGGAATGATTACTGTAAGACGTTTTTTCACGCCGGGACGTAATCGGTGGCGTTTTATGCTGAATCATGCCGGATTGTGGCTGGCACTCTTTGCCGGATTTATGGGAAGTGCAGAGGAACAGACCTTACGCATTCCGGTATTTCGGGCTAATCCGAACAATGAAGCTTTTACCTCCGAGGGAAATGTGGTATACCTGGAGAAACCGTTGCAGCTGACAAACTTTACTGTAGAGCATTATCCCAATGGTACACCACGCCGCTTTTTTGCCGAAGTGTCAATGGACGGAAAACCCATACATCTGGAAGTAAACCAGCCCTATTCGGCAAGCTGGGCAGAAGATTATTACCTGACTTCCTATGATGTGCATTCTGCCGAACCGGAATACTGCGTAGTGCAGATTGTGCGTGAGCAGCTGAAATACGTCATGCTGTTGGGCATTGTGATGATGCTGTGCGGAGGGTTACTGCTCTTTTTAGCAGGACCAGACAAGCAGATGAGTAAATCTGTAAGTGAACTTGTTGACTGACTTTATATAAACTAACACTATTCTTGAATGATTACGTGGGATAATTTTTTATTTGTTTGCCCTGCCTGCCATCGTCTTATGGGGAGCCGGAGCGGTTTTTGCCTTGTTTTCTAAAGAGCGGAGCCGATGGGCTATTGGGCTGACCTTGTCGGGTATACTGGTGTTTGCTGCCTTTATTACCGGATTCTGGCTGAGCCTTCAGCGTCCTCCTTTGCGTACCATGGGCGAGACCAGATTGTGGTATTCGTTCTTTATGGGTATATCCGGCTTGCTGACCTATCTTCGTTGGAAGTATCCCTGGATATTGTCTTTTTCCACTGTAGTAGGTGCGGTATTTGCGATTATCAATATTCTGAAACCGGAAATTCATGACCAGTCCCTCATGCCTGCCTTGCAAAGCCCGTGGTTTGTTCCTCATGTCACGGTGTATATGTTTTCCTATTCGGTGTTAGGCTGTGCGTTCATCTTGGCCTGTATGGGACTTTACAAGCATCGGGAGAATTACCTTGAAGCCGCCGACAAGTTAGTTTATGCAGGATTGGCTTTTCTGACAGTCGGTATGCTGACCGGAGCAATCTGGGCAAAAGCAGCCTGGGGACATTATTGGAGCTGGGACCCGAAAGAAACCTGGGCAGCAGTTACGTGGACAGGTTATTTGCTGTACGTACATTTGCGCTTGTTCCGCAGGAACACTCCGCGTACGCTGTATTGGATACTGATTGTGTCTTTCCTTTCGCTACAGATGTGCTGGTATGGAGTGAATTACCTTCCTGCCGCACAGCAAAGCGTACATTTATACAACCGTTCTTAGCATTTTAACGTGTGAGATATTTATTGAGTTATTAAAATCTAATCAGTTTCTTATGAAGAAAAGAACAAAAATCATTTTTTCAGTGCTGGTGGTAGCTGCGGTATTGGCCGCAACCTATCGGGTGGTGAACCGTCCTCCTTCAGCCAGTTTGGAAAGCAGTGCTCAGATGGAAGAAATCATTGCGAGCAGCGGATGTATGGCCTGTCATACTGCCAATCCGGAATTGCCGTTTTATGCCAGTCTGCCGGTTGCCGGAAAACTGGTCAAGGAAGATGCTCGTCTGGCCTACCGCTCTTTCGACATGACTCCGATGTTAGAAGCCTTGAAAAAAGGAGAGAAAGTCAGCGAGGTAGATTTGGCAAAAGTAGAGAAGGTGATATTGGACGGCACCATGCCTATGGCCAAATATTATCTGGTGCATTGGGGGGCTTCGTTGAACGATACGGAAAAGCAGATGGCACTTTCGTGGGTGAAGTCACAGCGTGCAGCCTTCTATCCGAACCAGCTGGCTCATGCACAGTGGAGCAATGAGACTATTCGTCCGGTTCAGGACTCTGTACCGGTAGATATGCGGAAAGTGATTTTAGGAAATCTGCTGTTTCACGACGTACGTCTGTCGGCCGATAATACCGTATCTTGTTCCTCTTGCCACGGGTTGAATACCGGTGGAGTAGACAACAAGCAGTTCTCTGAAGGAGTAGGAGGTCAGTTTGGTGGAGTAAATGCTCCTTCTGTATATAACGCACATTATAATTTCGTGCAGTTCTGGGACGGACGTGCTGCAACGTTGGCCGATCAGGCAGCCGGTCCTCCTTTGAATCCGGTAGAAATGGCTTGCAAGTCGTTTGATGAGATTTGCGAGAAATTGAATGCGGATGCAGCTTTCAGCAAGGCGTTCAAGGAAGTGTATCCCGACGGTTTCAATCAGGCAAACATTACAGATGCCATTCAGGAGTTTGAAAGAACTTTGCTTACACCGAACTCACGTTTCGACAAGTACCTGAAAGGGGATAATGCAGCTCTGACAGCTGAAGAACTGGCCGGATATGATTTGTTTAAGAAATATAACTGTGCTACTTGCCATGTAGGTGAGAACATGGGTGGACAGTCGTACGAACTGCTCGGCATCAAGCATGATTACTTTGCCGACCGTGGTACGGAACTGACCATAGAAGACAATGGCCGTTTCAAGGAAACAAAAGACGAAAGAGACCGTCATCGCTTTAAAGTGCCCGGATTGCGTAATGTGGCATTGACTGCGCCTTATTTCCATGATGGAACACAGGCTACGCTGGAAGATGCCGTGATAGCCATGGCCAAGTACGAGGTAGGCGTCGATTTGTCAAAACAGGAAGTCGCACAGATGGTATCCTTCTTGCGCACATTGACCGGAGAATATCAGGGTAAGTTACTGGTGAATGAGAATGACTTGCAGAAATAAGTAAGTACATATACCTTAATATTATATAAGCCGTTTCAGTCGTAAAGATTGGAACGGCTTTTTTCTGTTATTTTCCTGCCGTTTTATTTGGTTTATAAAATAAACTTATTTATATTTGCATTAAAGCAAGAGAGAAGCGCGCCTCCTTGTCTTTATTTTTCGCTTTATGGTTTATAAAATAAACCATATTGAGTTTAAAACCTAAAACTGATTGCCTTATGGAAGAAAAGAAATTATCAGAACAAGAAAGTCTGGAACTGATTTCACAAATGATCCGTTCTACCCGGAAGAATATGGAAGTGGGCAGTGGAAACCAGTTTCTTTACTGGGGATATTTTACTGCGGCGCTTTCAGTACTGTTGTTTTTATTGGTGTACTATACGGGAGATGCCCGTTGGAGTATCGGCTGGTTCAGTATGTTTCTGTTCTGGGGCTTTATGCTTCGTATGCAGCGCAAGGAAACTCCTTCGGTAATTACGTATACCGACCGTGCCATTCTGCAGGTCTGGAAAGTGATAGGCAGCCTGTTTGTGCTGACCGTAGTCATCATGTCTTTGCTGGCATTCCACTACGGAGGAGTCAATTTTTCCTTGATGCTACCCCTTTCTCTGCTTTATAGCGGCATCGGAGTTTCCATTACGGGAGTCATTATCCGTAGCCGGCTGGTGATGTGGTCACCGCTGGTAGGCTTTTGTTTTGCCATTTACATGCTGATGGCTATACCCTTCATCAGGCTGTTACCATTGACTGGTATCTGTACTTTGGATTGTCGTTTGTGGTCATGATGGTGTTGCCCGGCCATTATTTAAACCGAAAGGCCCGTAACGTATGTTGAAAGAACTGAATCCGTTGCTTCATTCGCAGCTCCGTTTAGCTGTGATGTCGATACTCTTGTCTGTGGACGAGGCTGATTTTGTATACTTGAAAGAGCAGACCAATGCCACGGCAGGTAACCTCAGTGTGCAGCTTGACAAGTTGAGCGAAGCCGGTTATATCGAGGTGGAAAAAAGTTTTGTGGGCAAGAAGCCTCGTACCGTTTGCCGGATGACCTCAACAGGGCGGGAGGCTATGGCTGAATATGTGGAAGTGTTGAAAGAGTATTTATCTGGTATTTAGGGAATTTCATCCTTTTTTAAGAGCCGGATTTTTACCCCGAGAAAACGCCTTTGCGTTTGAACTAAAACGCAAGTGCGTTTAACTTGAAACGCAAGTGCATTTAAGATAAAACGCAAGTACGTTTTGCATCAAACGCACTTGTGTTTTTTCAGCATACTTTTACGGTGGTTGGAAGCCTTGTGTAAAATTAAAAAGTGTTGTTTTTTGCGTTTGGGAAGAATATATTGTGAACCTTCTAATTTTTATAAAAAAAGCAGTTGAAGTGCCTGTTATCCCGAAAAAAGTTTGTAGACTTGTGCCCGTTATTGTAAAAAACAACCTGATTTAAGAATTATGATTATAGGAATTGATGTAGGAGGAAGCACCACCAAGATTGTCGGGGTGAAAGACGGTGAAATCAGAAATCCGATGTTTGTCACTGCCAAGGACCCTGTCACTTCCCTGTTTGGTGCATTCGGAAAATATATATACGACCATTCTATCCAGCTTTCGGAGGTGGAGCAGGTAATGCTGACCGGAGTAGGAAGTTCATACATTCAGCAGCCCTTGTACGGTCTGCCTACGGCTCGTACGGATGAGTTTATTGCCAACGGTCTGAGTGCCCAGTATGCTACGGGGCTAGACCGGCTCATGGTGGTGAGTATGGGAACGGGTACTTCCTTTGTGAAGGTGGAACATGAAAAGATTCGCCATGTAGGCGGAATCGGTATCGGGGGAGGCACACTGATGGGACTGTCGCGTTTGTTATTGCATACGCAGGACATTCTGTGGGTGTCAGAACTGGCTGGAAAGGGTAATTTGCAGAATGTGGACTTGCAGATTCAAGATATTTGTCAGACTTCTTTGCCCGGATTGCCACTTGATGCCACGGCTTCCTTATTGGGTAAGTTGGATAACAATGTGTCTTCCGAAGATTTGGCGTTGGGCTTGATGCACATGGTGTTGCAGTCCATCGGACAGGCAGCCGTACTTTCAGCGCTGGAAATGGGAATCCGTGATTTTGTGTTGATTGGAAATCTGACCCAGTTGCCCCAGTGCCGTCCGGTTTTCGATACCATTGCACAGATGTACGATGTACGTTTTATCATTCCGGCAAATGCGGAATATCAGACGGCCATAGGAGCCGCATTGGCTTATATTAAGAAAATAGAAACAAGTCCGGTAAGGTGATGGGCCTTATCGGACTTGTTTCTATTGGGGAATCTTGTGTTTCCGTTATTTCTGCCGCAGGATGTCAGCCATCAGGTAAACCTGGCTTTCCGACAGGCCTTGTGCCGTCAGTGCATCCTTGTCAGCCAAGAATTGTGAGATGAACTCCTCATCCGATTTGCAGGCCGTTTCCGCTTTCCGGTAGTGAGTTAACGCCTGAGGTATGTTCCCCATAGCCAGATACACGTGACCTGAGTTCAGCCAGTCGTTGGCTTGTGGATTTTCCAAAGCAAGCAACTTATCGTACATCCGGACAGCTTCTTCGTATTTACCGGACATGAAATAGCACCAGCCGATGGCGCGTCGTGCCTTTTCCGGATGTGTTTCCAGGAATTCTACCTTATAGAATACCTTAATGGCCTCCGGATAATTCTTCAGTGCCGCAAGGCATTGACCGGTTTGCATCAGGATGTGTAGGTTGTCAGGGTCAAATTCAAGCACTTTCTGGAAGCAGAAGGCTGCCTGAGAATAATCACCCGACAGCTTGTGGCATTGAGCCAGATGCTTGAGCGTCCATAAATGGTTGGGTTTTATCGTATCTGCTGCAGGTAAGCTTTAACCGCCTTGTCATAAAGTTTGCTTTTCTGGTAGGCAAATCCTAATTTCTGCCAGGTTTCTGCGTTGGCCGGATTCTGTTGGGCCAGACTTTCATAAAGTTCGGCGGCTTCTTGCATGTATCCCTTTGAGAAGAGATAGTCTGCAATCTGACCGTGATACGTTCCTTTCAGTATCAAAGGACGGAGCAGAGGATTGTTCCAGAAATCCAGTTTCTCACGGAAAATGTCTTGCATTTCCTGTTTGAATTTCCACAGTTTATAGAAGCGGTATAGATTGTGGATGTATTGCCGTTGTATATAGTTGATTTTCTGTTCTGTCGGATTTTCGCTGATCTTAATATCATTGAATATTGAGTCTTCTCCATTTAATTTGGAGCGCATGAAGGTCTGCTGGTCGGCAGGAAGTGACTGCATGGCCAGGCAGAAAGAGTATTTGTCCGAGTCGCAGAACATTTGAGAGTTGACAACCATACCTAACAACGATTTCTCATCGAATGCCTTGTCTTTATAAATCTGGTACAAGTCGGGCACTTTCATGCTGAACAGGTAAAACCAGTGGGCTGCTTCCTGAAAGAACGGGAAGGTCTTGAGTTGTGAAAAGGCAGTCATGTAGGTGTCGGCCCCTTCCAGTTGCAACTCTCCCAGTTCACGGATGTGGCTGTTTATCTGTTCCAGGTCTTTCTGCCATTCCGGGTTGAGGTCTTCTATGTCTTCTATTTCGATGATTTTTGATTCCGGATTTCTGAGATTGGGATTGCGCATCATTTGAGGAATGATTTCTTCCTTCATTTTTTTGTCTATCTTCTCTGTTTCGCGTGAAGGAGGAAGATGATTTGTATGTCGTGCAGTTGTTTCAAGGCAGCAGGGTCATCTTCCATCAGCTTCAAAGCTGAGACCAATTCCGGATACAGGTTTATCCGGTCGGCCTGGAAGTAAGCAGCAAGGGCAATCCCCGTCAATGCCCGTTGGGTCACGGTCGGTTCCTTGGTTTGCTGATAAGCTATGAGTAACAGCAGGAATTTCCGGCTGTCAAAAAGCTGGAGCAGGTTGAGGGTGACGGCACTTATCATCACAGCTTTGTCGTTGGCAGCCATGGATGGTGAGAACAGAAGTTCACGTGCTTCCTGGTAGTCTTCTTCACTCCATTGTGTAGAGACCCATATCTTGTTGAACAGCTCATCGATGGTGTGCTCATGCAACGTATAACTGTGTATTCTCTGCACTTCTTCTTTGTTGACTTGCGACATGTCGAATGTGCGTTTAGCTGCTTCCAGCATGAAATCGAGTTCCTTGAATGAGTGTGGAGGGGTTTGGGCGAACTTGCGGAATGTGTCGGCAAAATAGCCATACGCCTTATCCCATTCTTTCAGGAAATACGTCTTGTCTGCCAGTTCATATCCCTTGCAAAGCAACTGATTGTAAATCGCTTCGCGCTGCGGGTCTTGTGTGCCCATTGCCATATATTGAAGCATGTACTCATAAGTCGTTTGTTGGGTTTCAATCTGCGACTTTAATTCCCAGTTGTTAAGTGTGGCTGCAGCTTCCTTAATTTGGGTGAATGCTTCTTTTAATCTTTTCTCGTTTAACAGTTGAATGATTTCCTTATGCATGATGTTGTTTCAGAAGTCTTAAAAAATACAATCAGAAAAATACCTTATTAAAAAAACTTTTTCCTGTAGGCAAAAGTAATAATTATTTCTTACTTTTTATCCGTCGTATGTCTGCAAATGAAAAAAAATATAGCCAAAAATGTTTCTGTTTCTTTCTCATTTTTAGAGTCTTAATTTTGGTTGGAGATTTTTTTTCAAAAAAAATGGTTTTTCGAATAGGGGTTTTACCAAAGATGTGCGTTATGAAGACAAAATCACCCGGCCAGGTGAAACAACAGAGAAATTAAACGTAAGACTTTTTTTTAAACTAAAAAACTAGACTTTATGAAAATTCAATTGATTGCTTTATCTTTGTGTGTGTTAGCAAGTACAAATCTGGTAAAAGGACAGGGTTTTACTCCTTCTGAAAATAAACACGAAATACGTTTGTCTGTCAGTGACGGACTGACACAAGGATCGGTAGATATATTGGGAATGGGATTGGCAGATGCCGTGACAGGGAGTAAGCGTACGGATGAAAACTACAGTTTGGTGTATGGATTTGGTTACCGCTATTCGTTAGGCCGTTTCAAGGTAGGAACAGATTTGGGTTTTTCTTCTTCCAACAGTAAACTGGCATTAGCTGGTGAACAGGCTCCTTCATTGAAAGAGAGTAATGTGAATTTCATGATTCTTCCAGCCGCAGAATTTGTATATTATAAAAGAGGCTTGTTTGAATTGTATGGAACGGCTGCTGCCGGTGTTAACCTGAGTCGTCACAAAGAAACAGCTTTGACGGATGCCGGAAAGAAGGCTGCCAAGAAAGCAGATTTGAGCACTTCGTTCGCTTATCAGGTAAATCCGATTGCCTTGAGGGTAGGAAATGACCGGATTGGCGGTTTTGTAGAAGCCGGATTAGGAAATAAAGGCTTTTTGACAGCTGGTGTAAGTTTGAAATTCTGATTATTCGTATTGACGGAATCATGATAATGAGAGCCGATAGAAGGACATATTCAAATCCCGGTTTCAGGAACATTATTCAAGGCTGTGCCGTATAGCTTATGGATATGTTTCTGACCAGGACGACGCGGAAGATATTGTGCAGGAACTGTTTATCAGCGTATGGAACAAACGACTGGATGACATGCCTGAGAAGGAGTTTGCTGCCTATATGACTACTTCCGTGAGGAACAGTTGCGTATCCTTTCTGCGGAAGCGTAAGGAAGATACGGTGTCGATAGATGATCATCCGGCTTCTGCAAGTTGTATGCCGGATGAAACTCCTGAAGAAGGTAAGACGCTTCAGGATATATTGGACTCGGCATTGGAGACTCTTCCTTCCAGATGCAAGGACGTTTTTTTACTGGCCAAGCTTCAGGGATTGAAATATCGTGAAATAGCTGAGAAGTTGGAGGTGTCAGAGAAAACAGTGGAAAACCAGATGACAAAGGCTATCAAGCTGCTTCGTGCGTATGTGGCAGCGCATGGTGCGCTGTTAGTAACGGTGGCTGCCATTATTTTGTCCATTATTATAAATTGTGAATAAGACCATGAATAACAAGGAAGATATAGACCAACTGCTGGCCCGTTATTTTGCGGGTGAACCGCTAAGTCTTGTTCAGCAAAAGGAACTGGACACATGGATTGCGGCTCATCGACAGGAGTTTGAACAGATGCACAAGCTGATGCAGGCTCCGGTAAGGACTGCGGAAGAAATTCATTTTGATGCGGATAAAGCCTGGGCCAAAATTGAGCCGCGTCTGGAAAGCCGGACACGGGCAATGACATTCGAACGGAAGATGACCTTTTTCTTTTCCGTGGCAGCTTCGTTATTGGTGTTGCTGGGCATCGGTGCCTTTTATCTGTTCCGTGCACCGGCAGAAGAGGCTTGTATTATGCCAATGCGGATAGAACAGTAAAGCAGATAGTTTTGCCCGACAGCTCAGAGGTGATTTTATATCCAGAGGCTACATTGTCTTATTATTTTTCGGATAAAGAAAAAGGAAGAATGACCACATTGAAAGGAAAGGCTTTCTTTCAGGTGAAAAAGATGCATGGAATTCCTTTTAGGGTGAAAACTGACTTTTTGGATGTAGAAGTACTTGGAACCTCGTTTTTGGTAGACGTGGCACAGAAAGAAAAAGCCGGAGTGTTTGTTAAAACCGGAAAGGTGCGCGTGGAATCTGCTGAACATGAAGTGGTGATTCAAGCCAATGAAAAGGCGGAACTGAAAGGGGGCGTCTTGAAAGCAGATACGATTCTTCGTCCGCAGGATGTATTCGGTGTGGACGATTCGGTACTGATTTTTGAGCAGGCACCCATTACGGAAGTGGTGAAGGTAATTCGGGAAAAGACAGGTATACAGATTGATTTGGCCGAAGGGTTGGAGAAAAATCTGATTACGACCCGGATAAACAGCAATGAGCCGGACATAGCCGGAGAACTGGCTTTTCTTTGTGGATGTAAATGCGAGACATTGGTGAAAGGAAAACATTACAGGCTATATGAAAAGTAAATGGCTGCTTCTTTTGCTGTGGATGTGCATGGTTGCACGACCGGAAGCATGGGGGCAGGAAGTCAAATCAGCGAATACGGTAGCGGAAGAGTGGATACAAGTGAACTCCTCTTCCGCTACCGTATTGCAGTGGTTTGAATGGATTGAAAAAGTACGGGAATCGTGCTTTCATATAATCCTGCACAGATGGAGTTAGGTGAGGTGCGTCGGATAGAGCCGGGAGGGAGAATGACGGTAGAAGAACTTTTGCATCGCATCCTCTCCGGTTATCAGGTGAAAATTGCTTTCGTACCTCCCCGCAAACTGGTGGTTCATGCACGGAAGATTGAAAGTTATGATGTCAGCGGTACGGTGTCCGAAGTGGACAGTGAAGAACGCTTGTATGGTGCGGTCGTGACGCTGGAGGATAAGGATGGAAAGCAATGGAATACCATTTCGAATGGAAAAGGGATTTTCCGCCTGCATGTACCCGAAGGAACATACACAGTGAAAACTTCTTACATGGGCTACACTCCGCAGGTGCAGTCGGTCCGGGTGACGAGAGACTGTTTTATCCGTACCCGTATGAAACCATTGTTGTTTGAGATAGAAGAAATTACCGTGGAGTCGGGTAAACGGGAAAATGAACTGGGAGAACTGACTCCGTCTAATTTGCTGGCTTTTTACGTGGGGGGAGGCCTGCTTTCTCGCAGATATG
>ENA-OPYS01000127-OPYS01000127.1-human-gut-metagenome-genome-assembly--contig:-NODE-127-length-11171-cov-1.294459_pt1 | contig 11171 bp, 14 predicted proteins | sample MGYA00242635_ERZ504478 | MGnify/ENA primary metagenome ERZ504478 (study PRJEB26092, sample SAMD00036246) | human gut metagenome | host: Homo sapiens | study: EMG produced TPA metagenomics assembly of... | reverse complement strand
CCGGGGCCCAGTTTGATTTCGGGGTAGTTTTGTTTATACCCAATGCACCGCAGGCTCGTTTTGTTGCTGAACGGAAAAGAAGTGGGCCAGATGAAGCCTTACGATGATAAGAGTGGTATCATTTACTGGGATATTCCTTATCAGGATGGAGAATTGCGTGCAGAAGGTTGTGATGCAACAGGAAAAGTGCTTTCATCTTATGCCATCAAGACCTCTGGACGTCCATCCGCCTTGCGGGCTACTGTGGATAAGGAAGTCTTGTCACCGGATAAGGCTACTGCACATGTAACGATCGAAGTGGTGGACGAACAAGGTACTATCGTAAAATTAGGCGATAACGACGTAACTTGTCAGATTGAAGGTCCGGCACGTTTGTTGGGACTGGAAGGTTCTAATAACGGAGATATGAGTGATTATACAGATAATCACCACCGTGCTTTCCACGGACGTTTGCTGGCTTATATCCAGACTACAGGTGAGAAAGGTGAGATTCGTGTGAAACTGACTTCTCCTCTTTTGAAAGGAGCGGAAGTGGTATTGAAGGCTGAGTAATCCTTCTTAGGCAGTACTGCGGTACTTCCGTGAAAGTACTGGAGTACTGCCAGGGAAGTACTACGGTACTGCCTAAGAAGTACTGAAAGCGTGCCGGCAGGCTGTCTGAAAAGCGCCTGCCGGCACGCTTTGTTTTCCGGCACCTGATAAGGTGATAGCCTGTTCGTGTTTCTGGAACAGGTGGTTTGATTTTACAGGGAAGCCGGATAGTTTAAGTTTTCTTCGGTGAGTTGTTCCAGCACCTCATGCAGGAACTTGGCTGCCTCCCATTTGGCCATAGGAAGATTCATCATCAGGTAGTTTCCGCAGTCTTTTGCACTGGCTCCCGGCACTTCACCTTCATAATCGGCGATGAAGCGGAAGGTTTCTGTCATCAGCGGAGCAATGTCTTTGGATTGTAAATCGCCTTTTACTATCAGGTAGTTTCCGGTCAGACAGCCCATTGGTCCCCAATAGATAATCTTGTCGGCCCATACCGGATGATTGCGCAGGAAAGTCGCTGCCAGGTGTTCAATGGTGTGGATAGCGGCAGGACCTAAGGCCGGTTCACGGTTAGGCTCTTTCATACGAATATCGAAGGTGGTAACGATTTCACCTCCAACTTCATCTTTGCGTGACACGAAAATACCGCGTTGCAAACGAATATGGTCTACTGTAAAGCTTGGTATCTTTTTCATAAAGCGATTATAGTTTGTTGGGTAATGCTTTCAGGAAAGTTTCAGTGACGTGGAAAGAACGGTCGGCCATTTCCCCCCAGAAATTCTGGTATTGTTCAAAGTGCTTGTCAGCTCCCGGAGTGTCACTGATGATGCGGAAACTGATGAAAGGAATCTGATAGAGGTAGCACACCTGGGCAATGGAAGCCGATTCCATATCCACAGCCAGTCCTTCCGGGAAGTTATGCTTGATTTCGTCCAGTTCGCTGCGGTCAGTAATAAACTTGTCGCCTGTACAAATCAGACCTCCGTGGATAGCCGTTTCTGTATCGAGTGAAGGGCACACTGGAAGAGGGTTTCATTTCCCTGGAAGAAAGTAGGGAGACCCTGAATCTGTCCGTAGGCATTGCCTTCGCCGCACCATACGTCATGGTACACAATCTGCTGGCTGACTACTACGTCCATCACTTTCAGGCAGGTGTCGATTCCTCCGGCTACTCCGGTACTGATGATGCAGTCGGGCTGGAAGTTGCGGATAAGTTCGACCGTTCCGGCAGCGGCATTCACTTTGCCGATGCCACATTGCATCAGGATGATGGTATTTTGCTTGATGTTTCCTTCAATGTAGGTGAAGGGGCCTTCTTTGCGTTCAGTCTTGTTCTCGAGTTGATTAGCCAGTTGCTTCTGTTCGGAAGACATGGCCGTAATGATTCCTATTTTCATGCGTTAAAAAAGATTTTCAGCGGCAAATTTACGACTTTTCAGGCAGTATTGTGTTATCTTTGCCTGCCGAAAACATTAATTATGAATAATATGAACTTGTTCAAGAAACTATTACCCGATGTAGTGGTAATCGTGCTTTTTTGCCCCTTTATTTTCGTTTGCGTATTTCTATCCTGCGGTAAATGAAGGACGAATTCTGGCTCAGCATGATGCAGTAGCCGGCATCGGTTCTGGACGTGAAATGAGTGAATACCTGGAGAAGACGGGGGAACGTACGCGCTGGACAAACTCCATTTTTGGAGGAATGCCTACCTACCAGATGTCTCCGAGCTATGACTCTACCGATACGTTGGGCTGGATTCAACAGGTATATCATCTGTTCCTGCCTACTTACGTGTGGTATGTATTTGTCATGCTGCTGGGTTTCTACATCCTTTTGCGTGCATTTGATTTTAAGGTGTGGATGTCAGCCTTGGGGGCCATTATCTGGGCGTTCTCGTCTTATTTCTTCATCATCATTGCGGCCGGTCATATCTGGAAGTTTGTAGCACTGGCTTATATTCCTCCTACCATTGCCGGTATGGTGCTGGCTTATCGTGGTAAGCTGTTGGCTGGGGGGATTGTGACAGCCTTGTTTGTGGCCTTGCAGATTGTGGCTAACCATCCGCAGATGAGTTACTATTTCTTGTTTGTCATGCTGTTCATGGCCATTGCGTATGGGGTGATGGCATGGCGGGAAAAGAAGATGCCTCAATTTATCAAAGCCAGTGTGGTACTGGTAGTTGCCGGCCTGTTGGGCGTGTGTGTGAACTTGTCAAACCTATATCATACGTATGAGTACAGCAAGGAGACCATGCGCGGCAAAAGTGAGCTGGTAAAGGAGAACAGTGCAAACCAGACCAATAGCGGGTTGGAACGAAGCTACATCACACAGTGGAGCTATGGCATCGGAGAAACCTTCTCGTTGCTGGTTCCGAATGTGAAAGGAGGTGCTTCTGTTCCTTTGGCTCAAAATGAGAAAGCCATGGAGAAGGCCGACCCTAACTATATGGGATTGTATAGTCAGTTGGGACAGTATTGGGGGGAACAGCCGGGTACTTCCGGTCCGGTATACGTAGGTGCTTTTGTTATGTTCCTCTTCATTCTGGGATTGTTTATCGTAAAAGGACCGATGAAGTGGGCACTGGTGGGTGGAACCGTATTCTCCATATTACTTTCCTGGGGACATAACTTTATGGGCCTGACAGATTTCTTTATTGACTATGTGCCCATGTACAGCAAGTTCCGTGCGGTATCTTCTATTCTGGTTATTGCAGAGTTTACCATACCGTTGCTGGCCATTATGGCGTTAAAAGAAGTGGTAGAACGTCCGCAGTTGTGGAATGAATCACGTAAGTCTTTCTATATTACTTTTGCTTTGACGGGAGGTCTTTCTTTGCTGTTTGCATTGGCGCCAGGCTTCTTCTTCCCTTCGTATGTGTCTTCTGCCGAAATGAACGCATTGCAGAATGCGATTCCGGCCGATCAGCTGGCTCCGATTTTAATTAACTTGGAAGAGATACGTAAGTCCATCTTTACTTCGGATGCCTGGAGGAGCTTCTTTGTCGTATTGATAGGAGCTGTGTTGTTATGGGGATACTGTGCCGGAAAACTGAAAGCACAGCTGCTGGTTGGTTTGCTGGCTTTGCTTTGTCTGGTAGATATGTGGAGTGTAAACAAGCGCTATCTGTATGACGAGCAGTTTGTGGCAAAGGGCACAGAAATGCAGCCTTTCCTGGACCTCGGAGACAGACAAGCAGATACTTCAGGACAAGTCTCTGGATTATCGTGTATTGAATCTGTCGGTCAATACCTTTAATGAGAATAATACAGCCTACTGGCACAAAAGTATTGGAGGGTATCATGCAGCGAAGCTTCGCCGTTATCAGGAAATGATTGATGAGCACATTCAGGGTGAAATTACGGCTCTGTATAAGACTTTACCCTCGGTAGGAGCTGATTTAAGTCAGGTAGGTGATACGTTGACTCCGGTGCTGAATATGCTGAATACACGTTATTTCATCATTCCGTTGCAGCAGGGCAAGACTATTCCGATGTTTAATCCTCATGCATTAGGCAATGCCTGGTTTGTTAACGAGGTGCAGTATGTGAACAATGCCAATGAAGAAATAGAAGCGTTGCATCAGGTAAATCCGGCCCACGTAGCAGTGGTAGATAAAAAGTTCCAGAACGAAGTGAAAGCTTCTGTAGGTGCCGACAGCCTGAGTACGATTGTATTGACCAGCTATGAACCTAATGCGTTGAAGTATGAGGTAAACTCTCCGAAGGGCGGTACGGTAGTCTTTGCTGAGATTTACTATCCGGGATGGCGTTCGTTCATTGATGGAGAAGAGGTATTGCATGGCCGTGCAGATTATATCTTGCGTGCGATGAATGTACCAGCTGGAAAGCATGTGGTAGAATTTACCTTTGACCCGCAATCACTCCATGTGACGGAAACTATTGCTTTCATTGCATTGGGCATATTGGGCTTGGCAATATTGGTCGCCATTGTGCTGGCTCTAAAGAAAAATAAGAAGTAAACAGGCCGGGAAGTTTGTTTGAAGAAATAAAAGCGTTCCAGTGAAGAGGCTCAGGCCACTTAACTGGGACGTTTTTTAGTTTTCAGGGCCCGGATGACAAACCAGGCATGACGCAGTACGGTAGATACTACACCGTAATGCTTGCACATGATGCGGAAACGTTCTTTTAGGGAAGCTTTGTGGTTGCGTGTAGTCATTCCTTCATTCAGGTAGTCGATAAGCACCAGATGAGTGTGGTGGAGTACCTGGCTTTTCTTCATGATGCGGATGCACCAGTCAAAGTCTGCTGAAAAACGATAATGAAGGTTGTAGGGCTCTACAAGGTCACGTCGTGCGAAGAAAGCCTGGTGACATACGAGCATGCCTTCCTTGAAACTTTTCCAGTTCAGGTTTTCTGGAGGAGCCAAGCGGCGCATGTGCAGGAAGTGTCCTTCTTCGTCCACAATGGCTGTGTCACCATATAGCACATCCGGAAGTGTGGACTCTGTAATGGAGTGTACCATCAGCTGGAGAGTATCATCCTCATGCAGTTCGTCGCCTGCATTCAGGAAGCAAAGGTAATCACCGGTGGCCAGCTTGATTCCCTTGTTCATGGCATCATACAGTCCTTTATCCGGCTCACTGATTACGGTATGTATATGTTCCTTGTATTGTTCAATGATTTGTAAAGTTCTGTCCTTGGAACCTCCGTCCACGATGATGTATTCCACATTCTTGTAGGTCTGGGTGATGACACTCTGAATAGTGTCCTCCAGTACGGCTCCGGCATTATAAGTAACCGTGATGATGGAAAACTTCGGATGTAAATGATGAATGTTATGCATTTTTTCCGGTGATGTGGTTGTATATTTGAATGTATTGGCTGGCTACAGTTGCTTCAGAGTAGGTTGTCACAGCCTTGCGATAGGCTTCGGAGCTTAATGTTTCGTAGTCTCCCTCTGTCAGCGTCCAGCAAATGCCGTTGGCCAGGTCGTCAGCCGATTTATATTGGGCCACGTAGCCATTGTGTAAATGGTCAATCATTTGCGGAATACCTCCTACATTAAATCCTACACAAGGAATGCCACAGGCCATTGCCTCGACAATGGTATTTGGTAGGTTATCCTGCAAGGAAGGAGTGACGTAGAGGTCGACGGCATTGTATATATCTACCAGCTCTTTTTCATTGCTTACGTAATTCATGGGATAGATAGGGAAGGGGAAAAGTGATTTGCACTGTTCGGCCTGACTTCCTAATACCACTACTCCTAATTGCTGACTCAATTCCGGTTCCTGTTGAGCCAGCAGTTTGCATGCCTCAATCAGGTAGTCTATTCCTTTACGCTTATCCGTAATCTTCATGGAGCCGAACAAAAGAAGCTTCTTGTCGGCAGGTAGATTCAGCTTCTCGCGTGCGAATTTCTTGGTACGTGGTTTGAACAGATTAGTATTAATCGCATTAGGAATGTTTGTAATGGTGTGTCCTTGCAGCAGGCTGCTTCTGCGTGCCATAGATTCCAGCCATCGGCTACAAGCTATAAACGTAATGGGAGCCGTAGCGTAGAGCTTTTGCTTTTTATGGAACGTCTTTTCCGACAAGTCATGATGATGAGGCTTCAGTAGAAGCGGACAGTCATGACATTGTGCAGTGTATTTCTCGCATTCTCCGGAATAATGGCAGATACCGGTGAAAGGCCACATGTCGTGCATGGTCCATACTACAGGTTTCCCGGAAGCAAGAATGCGCTGGATATCTTTCAAGGAAAGCATGCCTTGGTTAATCCAGTGCAGGTGAATCACATCTGCCTGACGGAACTCCGGTAAGGAGGTAATATCTGTACCCGTGTTGGCAATATCCATCGCAAAAAGGTTATGCCGTTTGAAGCCGTTGGCTGCCCAGATGACAATTCGTTCCCATGTGAACTGCCAGATTCTGCGCCATGATTTCTTGAGGGCAACCACTGTCACCTGATCGGTTTGCTTGTTACGGACCAGCATCTTGGCTTTTATTCCGTTGTTCTTTAAAGCTTCCATCAGTCGGTTGGCTGCGATGGCAGCTCCTCCGATGCGTTCTGCGGTATTGATGATCAGTACTCTCATTAGTCTGTCGGCTTAATTTTTATTGCAAAGGTACATTATTCTTTTTTGAAAGCATGCTACCGGTTAAATCTTTTTAGCAGGACTTCCGAAAGTTCACGGCTGTAATTTTCCAGGTTGTAGGTCGTTTCTGCAAGTTTTCTACCGTTTTCTCCCATTTTGAGGGCTTGTTCCGGATGGTCATGCAGATATTGTAAAGCCTTTTCCCATCCTGCCACATCACCGTAATCTACTAACATACCGGCTTGTTCCAGTTCCAGATTCATTTCAAATTTGGTGTTTCGGGTTGAAATGATTGGAAGCCCGAGTGCCAGTGCCTCTACCAGCGTAGTTAGTCCGACAGTGTAAGGATAGTTAAGGCAGGAAATGACGACAACTTTTGAGCGAGCTACCTCCAGTGCTAACTGATACGGTATGATACCTTCTACTATGTGGATATGGATATTGTTTTTCCCTTGAAACCGGTTGGTGATTTCCTCATATTTCTGGTCACCGTTAGCTGGGGAAGTATAGAGGTCGAATTCCAGTCCGGTATGGCTGAAAGCCTGGAGTAAGGTTGCCAGATCTCGATTTTCCTTTCCTGTAGAGATGAACTCTTTGTCTTTCGCCTCATTCCGCATGCGGTCGTAGAAGTCCAGATCGGCCCCCCAATGGATAAGGTACATGTCTTTTTCTTTTACCTTTCCAGTTTTCAGGGAATCGTCTATTAATGCCTTGCTGAAAAAGAACATACAGTCTATACCTTATAGAAAAAGGCGGGAAAGAAGATTTTTCAGCCAACCTTTGCTTTGGGGGACGGCTTGGTGATGCCAGACGGCTATTGGTTTACGGAACAGGCCGAGAGCTCGTAAGAATATGAGAAGTTCCAGTCCCCGGTAAGAGGTGCCATAAACTACATCATAATTTTCTTTACACCTCAGAATGGCGTGTAGGTTATACCACATCAGTTTCCAGCGTGAGGTGAAATGTTTGTATGGGTGAAGCACTGGGTCAATCCCGTTTTTTAGGGAAGTGGGTAAGTCCGTATAGGATATGTCCAGGATGTGTATGCTCCTTCCATTCTTTTAGGGCAGAAGCAATAGGTCGGGTGTGGTAATAGTATATTTTCATGCGCCGAAGTCTCCTTTCAATGTACGTTTGATGCGTCGTATGGCCTTTGCCATGAATGAATTGGTGCGGGCATAGTAGCGGACATAGGCATTACGTGCCTGTATATTTTCTTCTATAGGGGAAATCTTTTTTACAGGAAGTCGCTCCATGTACAATTCGGATGCGTACAATCCTCCTCCGCCGCAGTTGGTACCGCTTCCATCGAATCCTTCGTTTTGCACCAGCGATTTCCCGACGTTAAGCGAGAGTATGCCTTTTAGAAAAAGTGAAGCATTCCAGCGAATGGCCCATGAATTATTTTTACCTTCAATTTGCCGGCGCAGCATACGGGTGTAACCATATTTGCCGTTAAAGTCGAAGGTATAGGTAAGCTTTCTGCTTTCCAGTTCTGTCAGCAGTGCCTTTCCGTCGGCATTGAAATGTTTCCAGGCGCGGTCCCAGGTACCCCAACCCCAGCTTCCGGTCCATTTAATGAGAAAAGTATCGGGCAGAGAGGGGTCATGAGTAAAATCACAGGCCTGGATATGACCTACCCGCTCTTCATCACGATAAGTTTCCAAGGCATCATTCATGAACTGCAGGAAATGAGGGCCACGACGAGGTCGTCTTCCAGTACGATGACACGACCGTAACGGTTTATCTGGGTTGTCACTCCATCGATGATACTACGGGCGAGTCCCCAGTTTTCCGCACGTTCGGTAATGGTTATTTTCTTGAATCCTTGTATTGACCGGATAAAAGCGCGTACTTCTTTTACGGCAGCCTGTGATGTTTCGTCTTTTGCCGCATCCGAATAGATAAACAATTCGCTTTCGGCTGCCAGTTCATTTTTCAGTACTGCCTGGATATTCCGGCGGACATGTTCCGGACGGTTATATACAAATAGCAGGATAGGTGCGTAGGTGTTCGTCATTTTATTTGAGGGATTTTACTAATTTAATGATTCGGTTTCCGAAGTGCTCCCAGTTGTTTTCATTCAGAAAGCTCCGATAGTCTTCAAGGGATATGGGAGTCGTTTTATAGCAGGCGACCGTTTTTTCTATATCCTCGTAGTCATGAAACGTGTAGACGTTCAGGCGCTTTTCACGTGCATAATCCTTAAATGAACCTACTTCTGGTCCGATAATCTTGCTTCCGAAAGAGAGTGAATCCATCAGAATTCCTGAACTCAGCACCGAATCAGGACAATAAGGGGCAAGCACAAACGCCGATTTCCGGATATAGTGTGCCAGTTCCTCGAATGAAGGGCTTTCACAGATAAAAGTGACGTTCGGGGGCGCTATCTGGCGTATCTCATTGGCTAATGAATTCGGTGAACATTTTCCAATAATACATACTTTGAGGTCTTGCGGATTGTTCTTCAGATAGGAAAGATATTCTAGTACTCCTTTATAGGGTGAGATGTTTCCCCAGATAAGTATGTCGTATTCCGGCATTTCTGCAGGTAGTGATTCCGGCAGACGGTTTTTGGTAGGATGATGAAGGAAATGTATCTTTCCGGCGGCATAGGGATAATGAGCCTCAATCATTTTCACACCTTCGGTGGCATGCGTCAGGATAAGGTCCGATTTTTGTGCGATGAAGCGGGTGAGGAATTTTTTCAATCGTGCATGGCCTCCAGCATGAGGCTTTTTGTTGTGTAATACCCATACTATTTTCCGTCCGCATAGTTTCAGCAGTATGACGAAGCAGACTGCCACAACAGACTGCAATGGTCCGTATTTGGAATCGGGAATACTTTCGAACCAGTTAAATATAAATACATCTCCCCACCGTTTGGGAGGCAGCAGGCTGAACAATGGGTTCTTGTGTGGCGGATTGACCACTTGGGATACATTTTCCTGCTCTAATGCAGCTACAAAATCACGGATATAAGGATTGGCCTTCTGGTGAGGAAGGATGCGCAAACGTGGAAAAACGGTGAAGCGAATCATATTCTTACGATTTTAACAGATGATGAATTGGCTGCAGTCGCGAATGAAATACAATGGTGTGAAAAATGACTTGATACATGATTGCAGCGGGTTGTGATAGGGATAAAGCTGTTTACGGTTGTGGCAGCAGAGCATACAACTTTGCAGAATGCCCCATAAATTCCCTTTTTTCATGCAACGTATAATTTTTGCAGCTGCATAGTCTGTAAAGGGGTAATCGCTTAGAGCCATGAAATAACGTTGGGTAATTTTGCGCTTATCCTTATTGCTTAGGGTTTGTACTGCGGATACCAATCCTTTCAGCAAGCTGTAGTGGCTGCTGCTCAGATAAGAAGTGGCTTGGGGATGACGGCGCCAGTACACCAAATGCTTCATTTATGAATCTTATAGGTCCGCAGGTCACGGCTGCCAGCATCAACAGTGAATCGTAGGATATACGATGTTCCTTTTCCACAGCTTCCATGAAGCGCGGAAGGATGGTGCGAACTGAAAAAGCATTCATGACCGGGCACATAGGGTTTCATCAATAGGAAAAGCGGGTTATAAAGCACGTTGGATGCATTTTTCATTCCCAGGGAGTGTGTGATGTCTGTTGTGAAGAGCTGGGAATTGTGGAATAACAGGCTGTAGCCTTCGACGTGTTTCATCAGTACCTCAATCTTGTCGGTACGCCAAATGTCATCCTGGTCGGTCGAGGCAATGTATTCTCCTGTAGCCCGGGTGAAAGCGGTTGAGAAATTATAGTTGAAGCCCAGTGACTGTTCGTTCACAAACAGCTTTACGCGGGAATCCTTCTGCTGGTATTCGCGGACAATTTCAACTGTACGATCGGTAGAACGGTCATCCTGGATAATCAGTTCGTAAACGGGGCAGGTTTGGTTCAGGATGGATTCAATCTGTTCCCGGAGATATTTCTCTCCGTTATAGGTACACATTACTACCGAAACTTTTACCTGTGGCGTAAGGGCTTCTTTCATAAAAGGTTTTATTTGTAATTTCTATCTGCAAAAGTAATAAAGATAGATAAACTTATCTTATTTTTTTCTTGTCTTCTTCAGCAGATAGCTGAGGCTTTCCTTGAAGGTTTCTGAACCGCATATCCACATCAGTCCTCCATAGAGTATGGCTGTAACGGTTATCTTGGTAAGGATGAGCAGATAGATGTCAGTTATATGCCCAGTGATAAAGTAGGCCGCAGCTATGGCAAGTAGAGCTATACCAGCATACGGAACTACATCTTTTAGTGCGGCCCATAGAGAAAGTTTTATCTCACGGAACACAAAATAATGCCATACAAACAGCCATCCGATATTAATAGCCACATAGACTGTCAGCATGTTTTTCAGTCCGTACGGGCTGAGTATCAGCATGGCAATCAATTGCAGGATGCCCAATGTGATGGTATTCCACATGAAGATATTGGATTTCCCTTTGCTGATAATAAGGTTTGAATAGAGGGCTGTAATGGGGATAAATGCGCCACCTATTGCAAGTATTTGCAGGATATGTGCGCTTGGTAGCCATTTGGCTGTGATGGT
>ENA-OPYS01000125-OPYS01000125.1-human-gut-metagenome-genome-assembly--contig:-NODE-125-length-11419-cov-3.544368_pt1 | contig 11419 bp, 9 predicted proteins | sample MGYA00242635_ERZ504478 | MGnify/ENA primary metagenome ERZ504478 (study PRJEB26092, sample SAMD00036246) | human gut metagenome | host: Homo sapiens | study: EMG produced TPA metagenomics assembly of... | reverse complement strand
TGAAAACCCTGATTGAGGCTATTATTTTGGTGGTGCTGGTGGTTTATTTCTTCTTGCAGAGCGTGCGTTCCACCATCATCCTTCGGTTTCCATTATCGTGTCGCTGGTGGGTACGTTTGCCTTCTTGTATGTGGCCGGATTCAGTCTGAACCTGCTGACCCTTTTTGCACTGGTGCTGGTAATCGGTACGGTGGTGGATGATGCCATTGTGGTGGTGGAGGCCGTGCAGGCCAAGTTTGACGAAGGCTACCGTTCACCTTATAAAGCTACGGTGGCTGCCATGGATGGTATTTCTGCAGCCATTGTGACCACCTCACTGGTATTTATGGCCGTGTTTATCCCGACCTCGTTCATGGGAGGAACCAGTGGAGTGTTCTATACCCAGTTTGGTTTGACCATGGCGGTGGCAGTGGGCATTTCCGCAATCAATGCCTTGACCCTCAGTCCGGCTTTTGTGTGCCCTCATTATGATCTCCTCACATGGATAAGTCGACCGGTGGTAAGTTGAGTTTTTCTTCCCGTTTTCACCATGCATTTGAGGCTTCTTTCAATAGGCTGGTGTTGAAGTATAAGAATGGGGTGTCGTTCTTCCTCCGTCGTAAATGGATGGCCTGGGTTTCTTTGACGGCAGTCTGTGCCTTGCTGGTATTTTTTATGCGGACCACTAAGACCGGCCTGGTGCCGGATGAGGATATGGGAACCATATTCGTGAATGTCACGACCCTCCGGGAAGCAGTTTGGCCCAGACGCGTAAGACGATGGAAATGATAGACGAGCGTATCCGTGAGATTCCTCAGATAAAGATTTATTCCAATGTGACAGGTTACAGCATGATGGGCGGGCAGGCCGCCTCGGGAGGTATGCTGATTATCAAACTGAAACACTGGAATGAACGTCAGGAGGCACAGGACCACATCAATGCCATCATTGCAGCGATTTACCAGCATACAGCCGACATTAAATCGGCCAAGCTCTTTGCCTTTGCGCAGCCTACCATTATGGGATACGGTATGGGTAGCGGTTTTGAAATGTACGTGCAAGACCGTGCCGGAGGCAGCGTGGAGAATTTGCAGAAATATACGCAGGACTTTATTGCAGCCCTGAACCGGCGTCCGGAAATTTCGATGGCTTATACTACCTTCGATACCAAGTTCCCGCAGTATATGGTTGAGGTAGATGCGGTGAAATGTCAACGGGCAGGGGTGACCACATCCGATGTGCTGAGCGTACTTTCCGGTTATATCGGCGGTAATTACTCGTCCAACTTGAACCGTTTTTCCAAACTGTACCGTGTGATGATTCAGGCCCGGAAGGATTACCGTCTGGATAAAGAGTCGCTCAACAACATGTTTGTACGGACCGAAAGTGGGGAAATGGCGCCCGTGGGACAGTTCATTACACTGACCAAGGTGTATGGAGCCGAAACCTTGACACGTTTCAATATGTACACCTCTATACCAGTCAACGGTATGCCGGCCGACGGATATAGTTCGGGAGATGCCATTGCAGCCATTGAGGAAGTGGCTTCACAGACGCTGCCTACTGGATACGGTTATGAGTTCAGCGGTATTACCCGAGAAGAATCAAGCAGTACGGGAAATACGGTGATTATTTTTATTATCTGTATCGTATTTATCTATTTGATTCTCTGTTCGCTCTATGAAAGTATCTTCATCCCGATGGTGGTCATCCTGGCAGTACCTTTCGGTTGATGGGAAGCTTCTTGTTTGCCAAAATGTTTTGGGCTGGAAAACAACATCTACATGCAGACCGGTTTGATTATGCTGATTGGATTGCTTTCGAAAACCGCCATCTTGCTGACTGAATATGCTTCGGCTCGTCGTCGACAGGGAATGAGTATTGCTCAGGCTGCCGTAGCTGCTGCCGGAGTTCGTTTGCGTCCGATTCTGATGACCGCCCTGACGATGATTATCGGATTGTTCCCGCTGATTGTGGCTACCGGAGCAGGAGCCAACGGAAACCGTTCGTTGGGAGTCGGTACGGTAGGGGGTATGCTTGTCGGTACAGTGGCACTTCTGTTTGTAGTGCCGGTGCTGTTCACGGTGTTTCAGGCAATTGAAGAACGTGTGATACCTCGCCGTCAGACCGATGCAGCGGAATAATCCCTTTTAGGGGAATTTTATATCAACTAAAGAAACATTCGATATGGAGAAAAATATAAGTCATTTAGTAGTTGCCGCGTGCATGGCCAGTATGCTGACCGGATGTGGTATCTACACAAAATACCGGCAGCCGGAAACGAATACCGACGGATTGTTCGGTGCTCTTCCGGAGGAGGTGGATACTACCTCCTCACTGGCCGACCTGAAATGGGAGGAACTGTTTACGGATGCATCTTTGCGGAAACTGATTACACGTGCGCTGGAGGCGAATACGGATTTGAATGTGGCCCGTTTGAAAGTGGAAGAGGCACGGGCTTCGCTGTCAGCTGCCAAGCAGGCTTACCTGCCTTCTGCTCAGTTGGACCTGGAAGGCGCTTTGAGCAGTTTTGACGGCAGTAAACCTACCAAGACCTATTCGTTGGGAGCTTCTGCCAGTTGGGAACTGGATTTTTTTGGAAAGCTGACCAACGCCAAACGGAGAGAGCGTGCGGCATTGGAGCAGAGTGAGGCGTATCGTCAGGTGGTGCAGACACAGCTTATTGCCACGGTGGCCGAGAGTTATTACACGTTGCTGATGCTCGACGAGCAGGTAGCCGTAACTACGGAAACGGTAGAAAGCTGGAAGGAGTATATACGTAGTTTGAAGGCCCTGATGCGGGCCGGACAGGCCGACCGTGCGACCGTGAACCAGGCAGAAGCTTCCCGATTGGATGCCGAAGCTTCTTTGCTGGATTTGAAGCAACAGGTGACGGAAACGGAAAACACGTTGTGTGCCCTGCTTTTCTGGACTCCGCAGCCTGTTGCGCGCGGCACACTCGGTGAAGTGGATTTTCCGGAAAGTTTGTCGGTGGGAGTGCCCCTGAATTTGTTGGCCAACCGTCCGGATGTGTGGCAGGCTGAGGCCGTGCTTAAACAGGCTTTTTATGCCACCAATCAGGCACGCTCCAGTTTTTATCCGAGCGTGACATTGAGCGGTTCGGCCGGATGGACAAACAGTGGGGAGCCCTTGTGACCAATCCGGGTGCCTGGCTGCTTCAGGCGGTAGGCTCTCTGGTGCAACCTCTTTTTCAGCGGGGGCAGCTTATGGCAAATCTGAAAATCAGTAAGGCACAGCAGGAAGAAGCTCTGCTACAGTTCCAGCAGACCTTGTTGGATGCCGGTGCGGAGGTGAACAATGCCCTGAGCCAGTGGCAGACGGCCCGTCAGAAAACGGTGCTCGACCGCGAGCAGGTGGAGCATCTGAAAGATGCGTTGCGTGACACGGAACTGCTGATGGAACACGGTACGACGAACTACCTGGAAGTGCTGACTGCCCGTCAGTCATTACTGGTAGCGCGGCTGTCGCTTGTGGCCGACCGGAATGCGGAGATAAAAAGTGTCATTACCCTTTATCATGCGTTGGGAGGGGGAAACAATTAACATATAGGTTGATATGAAGAAGATGATGATGGTTGCTGCATGCGTGGGAGGACTCGCATGCATGCTGGCATGCAATAAAGAAGAGGTGGGTGCATATACTCCGCTTCCCAAGATTCACTTAGGAGAGACGTTCAAATATAAATGTGAGCCGGAGAATTACATCCGGCTCGAATATGATACCCTTGGTGAGGCTGCTGTCTTGAACTTTTATAAAGATGAAATCACCTCATTGGATTATCTGGAGTACGATGAAAACTCGTGTACTTTCTCCTTTCATAAAGGAGAGACGGGGCTTTATCGTATCAGCTGGGAGTATACGTCGGAAAATACTTTGCGGATACTTTACGGGCAGAATGGTATGTGGTACCGGATGAATGCAAGCGGTATCCATGAATATCTGTTAGAAGCCAATGACGGGATGGCAATAAAGGTCATAGCTTACCGCACGAACTTTGATTCTTTGCATTGCACGATAAATCGTTTTTGTATTGAAGAATACAAAAACGAGGAACAACAGGAGTGAACCGAAGTTCCGGCCTGCTTTCACCTTCCTGAAGGCAGTGCCGGAATATCGGCCTCTATTCGGTTTTCCACGTTGTCGGGGAGCTTGGAGAAGAAATCCATCCCCGTTACTTTTTCCACGGAGTCAACCGATACCATGTATTTATCCAGTGCCTGATGGTGTGCCTTGTTGTCGAACAGAAAGCCCATGGCGATGGGGCTTTTCCGGTTGTAAATCAGCACCACCTTGAAGAAACGGTCGGGCACGGCCACCTGATGCTCTCCGATGCGCTTGGGTTGTTTCTTGTCATAGATAGGTCCGCAGGCAATGTGTACCGTGCCATATTTCCGGGCCCAGCTACGGCATAATTCTTCCAAATCTCCCCAGTCGTCCCGGTTCAGTTTCTGATTCTGCGGGCAGATGTTGCTCATATAGAACGATTCCTCCATGGCTTTCTTGCTCCATTTCATGTCGGCTGCCGGAGCCATGTGTCCCCGGTCGTATCCGGAGCGCGTATAATTCGCATGCTCCACGCGGGGTTCGGGCAAATCCGGGTCGGGTACGAAGCGGTTCTTTCGCTCTTCACTTCCTTTGGTTTCCTGTCGTGTCAGTTCCCAGGCTACCCAGTTGGGGGTTTTGTAGAAATTATTGTATGAAACGGTATATCCCGTCCGCTGCAACTTGATTTCTTCCCGCTTGGTCAGCATGACGGGAATTTCCAGTTTGCTGCTGATGCGGTTGGCCGAGGGTTGTGCCGCCGTTTCGTCTTGCGACCTTTCCGGCAGGCGTTGTGCCACTTCCTTCTGTGCCTTCTCCAATGTGTGCGAAAGCTCCTTTGTCAGTTCCTTGGCTTCCGGCAGATTCTGCTGGTTCTGATAGAAATAGGCACCGCCACCCAGAATCAGCAACAGGAGTATGAAGCCTTTCAGGGAGCCGGTGGATGAACTTCTCTTTTTCTTTCCCATGGTGTACGTATGTTAAACCAGTTTGAAACGCATCCGGAAGATACCGTCGTTAAAGTCGTGACTGATGATCTTGAAGGTGCCGATTTCTGATGTATTCTCTACATGCTGTCCGATGCACAGACACTCGTCGTAGTCGCCTACGTGTACCACACGAACCGTCTCGGAAGCTCCTTCAGGCAGCCGTTTCATGTCAAAGCGTCCAGTAGCTTCTTCCTGTGTGATAAATTCCGTAGTGACAGGAAGATGGTGTGCGATTACTTCGTTGACAGTCGCCTCAATGCGTGCAATATCGTCTTCCGAAGGTGCTTGCGAAAGCGCAAAATCGAGTTTGCTTTTCTTCCGCTCGATATGGGCAGATACAGCCCGTCCGCATCCGAAAAGGTTGACCATGGTGCGGTTGATGATGTGTTCGCAGGTGTGCATAGGAGGATACTCCTGCTTGTTGTGTGCATTAAGTTGGATTTCTTGTTCCATAAATTACATTGATGAATTGTTTTTTTCTTTTTGCTTTTTTTCTATCAGCATGCTCATGAAGGCCGAGCTGATGATACCTGTAGGAATGGCAATCATGGCGATGCCAATCAGGCTGATGATGCTGCTCAATAGCCGTCCCAACGGAGTAATCGGGTAAATGTCGCCGTAACCCACGGTAGTGAAGGCTACGATTGCCCACTAGAATCCGTCGCCGATATTTTCGAAGGCTTCCGGTTGTGCGTAGCGTTCGATGTAGTACATCAGAATGCCAGAGAAACCTAACATGATGCCACAGGCAGTATAGGCCGTAACAAGTTCTTCTCTGACGGTTCGGAGTACGGTGCCAATCATCTGGAAGGAACGTGAATAGCGTATCAGCTTGAAGATAATCAGTACGTAGGCCAGCACTACGAGATGTACGTGCGGGGTTTCCTTGTACACATAAATCACCATGAACGGGATAATTGCCACGAAGTCGATAAGTCCATAAAAGGAGAACAGGTAGCGCAGACGTGCTTTCCAGGCATGGTTGCAACTGGCATACTGCACGGGAGCAGCCACGATGCGTAATCCATATTCGATGGTGAATATAAAGGAGGCCAGGTAGTTGAATGCATACAGGATATTATGGTAGGGAGCTGATTCCTCGAAAGAGCTGTATATGATAGAGCAAATGGAACCGATGATAAAGAACAGCACAAAATATTGAAACCATTTTTTCATCAGCTGGCGATGGATCATCCGGTACTGCTTTTCGTGGCGAATTAGGTGCGGGAGCTTCTCGCGCAGCGGGTCTATCAAGTTGTGAGGTTCTATGTTCATGGTCGTGATTTTAATGAATGATTTTTCGTGTATCAGGCAAATATACTCTTTTCTTTTGCAATAAAGGAGAAAGTGGAAGAAAAAGAAATTAGAGGTACGGAAGGGAGAGCTTAAATTCCCCTGAAAATGAGCCCTAAAAACTGTTATTTTTCATGCCTGAAAAAACGTAAGTGCGTTCCATCCAAAACGCACTTGCGTTTGAACTAAAACGTCCTTGCGTTTGAAGTGAAACGCACTTGTGTTTTAAATCAAATGTACTTGCGTTTTTTTGAAAGCTGAATATGTGCTGGAAAATCCCTTCATTTCCGTTAGAACAATTCCTTTTTCCTTACGTTTCCTTACGCGCGTACACGTACGCGCCCGCACGAATTATATAATGTAGGGGATTTCACACGGATTTCTGCATAGCAATAAAAAATATGCTTTATAGCATAAAGTAAATCAGCGAGTTAGGCAATAGCCTGAAAAAATCCTGCAAAAAAGTATGGTGTAAAAGTTGCGGAAACGGAAAAAGTCTGTACCTTTGCAACCGCTTTCGAGAGGGAGAGCCGCTGAAGATGACAGACTGGCAGAGCTGAGGCTACGGGAGATAGTGCTGACTGCTGCACCGAGTATCTTACCTTGCGATGTGCAAGGGAGCGAGAAAGGGTAAGCCGCACGCCTTCTGAAAACCTTCCGAAAATTTTTTCAAAAAAAACTTTCGAAAAAATTTGGAGGTTACAAAAAAACGTCTTACCTTTGCAAACGCTTTCCCGCTGAAACGGGAGCACGAAAGAAAAGACAGTTCTTTGAAAGACTTTGGATAAACAGACTAGGATGTAGTACAAGAAGTAGTCCTGTATATAATAAATAATGTATAGGATGAACGGAAGACAACCGTCAATGATTCTTGACAATCAAGAAAAATAAAAATCGGTTTCCTGAACAGAGAAAACAATACTCGAAAGAGTTAAGAAAATATTTTACAATGAAGAGTTTGATCCTGGCTCAGGATGAACGCTAGCTACAGGCTTAACACATGCAAGTCGAGGGGCAGCGGGATTGAAGCTTGCTTCAATTGCCGGCGACCGGCGCACGGGTGAGTAACGCGTATCCAACCTTCCGTACACTCAGGGATAGCCTTTCGAAAGAAAGATTAATACCTGATGGTATGATGAGATTGCATGATAGCATCATTAAAGATTTATCGGTGTACGATGGGGATGCGTTCCATTAGGTAGTAGGCGGGGTAACGGCCCACCTAGCCGACGATGGATAGGGGTTCTGAGAGGAAGGTCCCCCACATTGGAACTGAGACACGGTCCAAACTCCTACGGGAGGCAGCAGTGAGGAATATTGGTCAATGGACGAGAGTCTGAACCAGCCAAGTAGCGTGAAGGATGAAGGTCCTACGGATTGTAAACTTCTTTTATAAGGGAATAAACCCTCCCACGTGTGGGAGCTTGTATGTACCTTATGAATAAGCATCGGCTAACTCCGTGCCAGCAGCCGCGGTAATACGGAGGATGCGAGCGTTATCCGGATTTATTGGGTTTAAAGGGAGCGCAGACGGGTCGTTAAGTCAGCTGTGAAAGTTTGGGGCTCAACCTTAAAATTGCAGTTGATACTGGCGTCCTTGAGTGCGGTTGAGGTGTGCGGAATTCGTGGTGTAGCGGTGAAATGCTTAGATATCACGAAGAACTCCGATTGCGAAGGCAGCACACTAATCCGTAACTGACGTTCATGCTCGAAAGTGTGGGTATCAAACAGGATTAGATACCCTGGTAGTCCACACGGTAAACGATGGATACTCGCTGTTGGCGATATACTGTCAGCGGCTTAGCGAAAGCGTTAAGTATCCCACCTGGGGAGTACGCCGGCAACGGTGAAACTCAAAGGAATTGACGGGGGCCCGCACAAGCGGAGGAACATGTGGTTTAATTCGATGATACGCGAGGAACCTTACCCGGGCTTAAATTGCAAAGGAATTGCGTGGAAACATGCAAGTCTTCGGACCTTTGTGAAGGTGCTGCATGGTTGTCGTCAGCTCGTGCCGTGAGGTGTCGGCTTAAGTGCCATAACGAGCGCAACCCTCGCCGCCAGTTACTAGCAGGTAATGCTGAGGACTCTGGCGGGACTGCCATCGTAAGATGTGAGGAAGGTGGGGATGACGTCAAATCAGCACGGCCCTTACGTCCGGGGCTACACACGTGTTACAATGGGCGGTACAGAAGGCAGCTACCTGGCGACAGGATGCCAATCCCTAAAGCCGCTCTCAGTTCGGACTGGAGTCTGCAACCCGACTCCACGAAGCTGGATTCGCTAGTAATCGCGCATCAGCCACGGCGCGGTGAATACGTTCCCGGGCCTTGTACACACCGCCCGTCAAGCCATGAAAGCCGGGGGTACCTGAAGTGCGTAACCGCAAGGAGCGCCCTAGGGTAAAACCGGTAATTGGGGCTAAGTCGTAACAAGGTAGCCGTACCGGAAGGTGCGGCTGGAACACCTCCTTTCTGGAGTGAAACCGAAAGAGGTTGGTTTCCACTTGTACTGCAGATGAGTTTGTTTAACGAAATAAAGAGAGAAAGATGAAGCCGAGTCAGTAACAGAGACGAGGTTGAACTGAATCACAAAGCTAGTCCTATAGCTCAGTTGGTTAGAGCGCTACACTGATAATGTAGAGGTCGGCAGTTCAACTCTGCCTGGGACTACCCGAAAAAAAGGAAGAAAAAAGCTTCCTTAAAATTTTGCAGGAACAAAGTAAAATGCTTACCTTTGCAGCCGCAAAAAACGGGGGATTAGCTCAGCTGGCTAGAGCACCTGCTTTGCACGCAGGGGGTCAACGGTTCGAATCCGTTATTCTCCACAAGCAATGAGTTCTTAATTATTCATTATTAATTATTCATTGAAAGAAGGTCTATGACATGATGTAACAAGCAAAAGTAATTTTAGTACGAAAGCTAAAAGTATATATCATCCCGCACGCATCGGAAGATGCGCGTGCACGTGATAAGGAAAGTAGGAAAGGGCGCATGGCGGATGCCTTGGCTCTCGGAGGCGATGAAGGACGTGATAAGCTGCGATAAGTCACGGGGAGGTGCAAATAACCTTTGATCCGTGAATCTCCGAATGGGACAACCCGATATCCTGAAGGGATATCACCTCATCTAGTTGAGGAGCTAACGCAGGGAACTGAAACATCTTAGTACCTGCAGGAAAAGAAAATAACAATGATTCCCCCAGTAGTGGCGAGCGAACGGGGAAGAGCCCAAACCACACATGTTACGGCATGTGTGGGGTTGTAGGACCACGGCGTTGCAAGAACTCTTGTGAGAAGAACAGTCTGGAAAGGCTGACCACAGACGGTGACAGTCCGGTATTCGAAGCAAGACGAAGCATAGTGGTATCCTGAGTAGCGCGGAACACGAGGAATTCTGCGTGAATCTGCCGGGACCATCCGGTAAGGCTAAATACTCCCGAGAGACCGATAGTGGACCAGTACCGTGAGGGAAAGGTGAAAAGCACTTCGAACAGAAGAGTGAAAGAGTACCTGAAACCGTGCGCCTACAAGCGGTCGGAGCACGAAAGTGTGACGGCGTGCCTTTTGCATAATGAACCTACGAGTTACCGTATCTGGCAAGGTTAAGGGTCATGAGACCTGCAGCCGAAGCGAAAGCGAGTCTGAAGAGGGCGTCGAGTCAGTTGCGGTAGACGCGAAACCAAGTGATCTACCCTTGGCCAGGATGAAGTCTGGGTAACACCAGATGGAGGTCCGCACCAATAAGCGTTGAAAAGCTTCTGGATGAGCTGAGGGTAGGGGTGAAAGGCTAATCAAACTTGGAGATAGCTCGTACTCCCCGAAATGCATTTAGGTGCAGCCTCGCGGGTTACTGATGTGAGGTAGAGCGACTGATTGGATGCGAGGGCTTCACCGCCTATCAAGTCCTGACAAACTCCGAATGCGCATCAGTTTTACCGCGGGAGTGAGGGCATGGGTGCTAAGGTCCGTGCCCGAGAGGAGAAGAATCCGGACTATCAGCTAAGGCCCCGAAATGACAGCTAAGTTAAACTAACGAAGTCTGATTGCTAAGACAGCTAGGATGTTGGCTTGGAAGCAGCCATTCATTTAAAGAGTGCGTAACAGCTCACTAGTCGAGGAATCGGGCGTGGATAATAATCGGGTATGAAGTTGTCTGCCGAAGCTATAGAATCAGCAATGATTGGTAGGGGAGCATTCCATTCTGCGTTGAAGGCGTGGCGTGAGCCATTCTGGAGCGTATGGAAAAGCAAATGTAGGTATAAGTAACGATAAAGGGGGTGAGAAACCCCCTCGCCGAAAGACTAAGGTTTCCTGATCAACGCTAATCGGATCAGGGTAAGTCGGGTCCTAAGGTTCAGCCGAACGGCGAGACCGATGGCAGAAACGGTTAATATTCCGTTACTACCTTTGAGGGTGACGTGGGGACGCAGTAGTGACGCCGCCGCCGGCTGACGGAATAGCCGGTTAAAGAGTGTAGACGTCGATTTCCGCAGGCAAATCCACGGAAAGAGTCGAACTTGACAGTATGGAACGTCCTTCGGGACAATCCAATAGTGCGGGTAAGCAGACTGCCGAGAAAATCCGCTAAACATAACTTCAGAGGTACCCGTACCGCAAACGGACACACGTAGTCGGGTTGAATATACTAAGGCGCTTGAGTGAATCACGGTTAAGGAACTAGGCAAACTGACCCTGTAACTTCGGGATAAAGGGTCCCTACCCAGAAATGGGAGGGCGCAGAGAATAGGTCCAGGCAACTGTTTAACAAAAACACAGGGCTGTGCCAATATGAAAGTAGACGTATACAGCCTGACACCTGCCCGGTGCTGGAAGGTTAAGAGGAGATGTCATCGCAAGAGAAGCATTGAATTGAAGCCCCAGTAAACGGCGGCCGTAACTATAACGGTCCTAAGGTAGCGAAATTCCTTGTCGGGTAAGTTCCGACCTGCACGAATGGTGTAATGATCCGGACGCTGTCTCAACCGTGAGCTCAGTGAAATTGTAGTATCGGTGAAGATGCCGATTACCCGCGATGGGACGAAAAGACCCCGTGAACCTTTACTATAGCTTAGCATTGAATTTGGGCACGCGATGT
>ENA-OPYS01000124-OPYS01000124.1-human-gut-metagenome-genome-assembly--contig:-NODE-124-length-11448-cov-1.488384_pt1 | contig 11448 bp, 11 predicted proteins | sample MGYA00242635_ERZ504478 | MGnify/ENA primary metagenome ERZ504478 (study PRJEB26092, sample SAMD00036246) | human gut metagenome | host: Homo sapiens | study: EMG produced TPA metagenomics assembly of... | reverse complement strand
ACGTGCTGTTAGTGCTTTTGGGACGATAAGCAGGTATGTTTCACGTGAACAATTTGTTTAAGGAATACACATAAAATACTGGATATGAATAAAGAAACATTAAAGAAAAACCTTCGAGAAATACCCCGATTTCCCCAAGCCCGGAATTCTGTTCTACGACGTCACTACCCTGTTCAAAAATGCGGAATGCTTGCAGGGCATGATAGACGAATTGTATGAGCTGTACAAGGACAAAGGGATTACCAAAGTGGTAGGTATCGAGTCCAGAGGATTCATCTTGGGAGGTGCCTTGGCGGCCCGCTTAGGAGCCGGATTCATCATGGCCCGCAAGCCCGGAAAGTTGCCGGCTGAAGTCATTGAAGAAACTTACGCCAAGGAGTATGGAACCGACACCATACAACTTCACAAGGATGCCATCAGCAAAGACGACGTAGTATTGCTGCACGACGACTTGCTGGCTACGGGCGGAACCATGGCGGCAGCTTACCGACTGGTAAAACGCTGCGGCGTGGAGAAAGCGTATGTCAACTTCGTCATCGAGCTGAAAGGACTGAACGGAAGAAACGCTTTCGAAAAGGACGTAGAGGTCACTACCCTTTTAGAACTATAACACGAGAAGAATCCCCTACAAAAAGGGGGAAATTATATGCAGCCTTCTTTGCAGGAAACCTCTCCTCAAAGAAGGCTGTATTCACCCTGACAAGAACCCTACGACATGGAAGAAACAGAAAAGACAAGCAACACCAGTGAATACCTGAAAGGAATCGTATTGAACCTTCCGGAAGGTCCGGGCATCTACCAATACCTGAACAAGGAAGGGGTCATCATCTACGTGGGAAAAGCCAAGAATCTGAAGCGCCGTGTCTATTCTTATTTCTCCAAGGACCACCAGTCGGCCAAGACACGCATGCTGGTTTCCAAGATTGCCGACATCCGCTACATCGTGGTGAACTCGGAAGAGGATGCCCTGCTGCTGGAGAATAACCTGATCAAGAAATACAAGCCAAGATACAACGTGCTGCTGAAGGACGACAAGACCTACCCTTCCATCTGCATCAGCAACGAGTATTTCCCACGCATCTACAAGACCCGGAAGATTATTCGCGACGGTTCGAATTACTTCGGCCCGTACAGCCACGTGCCTTCCATGATGGCCTTGCTAGAGCTGATAAAAAAACTGTATCCGCTCCGTACCTGCCACCTGGCACTGACGCCCGAAAACATTGCGCAGGGGAAGTTCAAGGTCTGCCTGGAATACCACATCAAGAACTGTAAAGGACCCTGCATCGGGAAGCAGTCGCACGAAGAATACATGCAACAGATAGCGCAGGCAAGGGAGCTGCTGAAAGGCAATACCCAAAAGGTAAGCAATGCGCTGATGGAGGAAATGAAACGCCTGGCAGAAGAGATGAAGTTTGAGGAAGCACAAAAACTCAAGGAGCAATACATGCTCATTGAAAGCTATCGCGCTAAGAGTGAAGTAGTGAGTTCGGTGCTTCATCACATTGACGTATTCTCCATAGAAACGGACGAGAATACGGCGTACATCAACTACCTGCACATTACCAACGGATGCATCAACCAGGCCTTCACCTCGAATACAAGGTGCGCATGAACGAGAGCAAGGAAGAGTTGCTGCAGTTGGGTATCGTGGAAATGCGCGAACGCTATAAAAAGCACGTCGAAGGAAATCATCGTGCCTTTTGAACTGGACATGGAAATGAACGGCGTGACGCTCACGATTCCTAAAAAGGGCGAGAAAAAGCACTTGCTCGACCTTTCGCTGATGAACGTGAAGCAGTATAAAGTGGACCGTCTGAATCAGGCCGAGAAACTGAATCCGGAGCAGCGGAGCGTGCGGCTGATGAAAGAGATTCAGGCACAGCTGCAACTGGAGAAAATGCCGAACCACATTGAGTGTTTTGATAACTCCAACATTCAGGGGGCGGATGCAGTGGCTGCCTGCGTGGTGTTCAAGAAAGCCAAACCCAGCAAAAAAGACTACCGGAAATACCTTATCAAAACGGTGGTGGGACCAGATGATTACGCTTCCATGCAGGAAGTGGTACGTCGGCGCTACAGCCGCATTCTGGAAGAGCAAGGTGAACTGCCCGACCTGATTCTGACGGATGGAGGAAAAGGCCAAATGGAAGTGGTAAGACAGGTGATAGAAGACGAGCTACACTTGCAGATTCCCATTGTGGGTCTTGCCAAGAACAACCGTCACCGTACGTCGGAAGTGCTGTTTGGATTTCCACCGCAGACGCTCGGCATCAAGCAAGGCACTCCCCTTTTCCATCTACTGGAAAATATCCAGGATGAGGTGCACCGCTTTGCCATCACCTTCCACCGGGAAAAAAGAAGCAAAAGCCAGATTGCCTCTGCACTCGACCATATCAAAGGTGTCGGCGACAAGCGGAAAACAGCCCTGCTGAAAACATTCAAGAGTGTGGCCCGCATCCGGCAAGCCAGCTTGGAAGAGATTGCAGAAGTGATTGGAGAAAGTGCAGCGAAAAGCGTCAAGGAATCACTGTCGGAATCCAAATAATTTGATTATTTTTGTAGAAACAAGACGAATCACATGAGAGTAGTTATACAGCGCGTGACACACGCATCCGTGACCATTGACGGAATTTGTAAATCGGCCATCAAAGAAGGCTTCATGATTCTGCTCGGCATTGAAGCTGCCGACTCGCAGGAAGATGCAGACTGGCTCTGCAAGAAGATTGTCAACCTCCGTGTTTTTGACGATGAGAATGGCGTAATGAACAAGTCCATTCTGGATGTGCAGGGAGAAATCTTGGTGGTAAGCCAGTTCACACTGATGGCTTCGACCAAGAAGGGAAACCGCCCCTCTTACATCCGGGCTGCCGGACATGAAATTGCCGTTCCTCTATACGAATACTTCTGCAATGAATTGAGCATTGCCCTGGGAAAAGAAGTGGAAACCGGTGAGTTCGGGGCCGACATGAAGGTGGAATTATTGAACAACGGACCGGTGACCATCTGCATGGACACCAAAAACAAGGAATAACCATGACACTGGAAGAAGCACAGAAGACCGTAGACGAATGGATAAAGACGTACGGAGTAAGGTACTTCAGTGAGCTGACCAATATGGCTGTGCTCACAGAAGAAGTGGGTGAACTGGCACGCATCATGGCACGCACCTACGGCGACCAGTCGTTCAAGGCAGGCGAAAAAACGGACTTGGGCGATGAAATGGCCGACGTGCTCTGGGTGTTACTCTGTCTGGCCAACCAGACGGGTGTGGACCTGACGGAAGCGTTCAGAAAGAACCTGGAGAAGAAAACCAACCGAGATAAGGAAAGACATAAAAAACAACCCTAAACTATAAAGTATATGAATCCTAATCACGAACATGCGTGCGGATGCGAACATACGCACGAAGAAGAGAGCCAGTACAACAAGTACGAAGATGCGTTGAGCAAATATCAAACGAATCTGAAGGACGATGAAATCGCGGAAAAAACAGCCCGACTCATCGAAAAGCACCTGGAAGAAAACAATACGAAGGAAGTAAAGAAATTTCTTTTCAATTGTATTGACTTGACTACGCTGAAATGTACAGACAGCGACACAAGCGTGATGAAATTCACGGAAAAGGTCAATGAGTTTGTCGACCGCTACCCTGACCTGAAAAACGTGGCAGCTATCTGTGTATATCCCAACATGGCTGAAATCGTCAACGATACACTGGAAGCAGACGACGTGAAGATTGCCTGCGTATCGGGAGGTTTCCCCTCTTCACAGACCTTCATTGAAGTAAAAGTTGCCGAGACGGCCATGGCTATTCATAGTGGCGCAGACGAAATAGATATCGTAATTTCTGTGGGCAAATTTCTGAGCGGTGACTACGAAGGTATGTGCGATGAAATCGAAGAACTGAAAGAAGTATGCGGCGACAAGCACTTAAAAGTAATCCTGGAAACCGGCGCATTGGGAAGTGCTTCAAATATCAAGAAAGCTTCTATCCTATCTATGTATTCAGGTGCTGACTTTATCAAGACTTCTACCGGAAAAGAAAGTCCGGCTGCTACACCGGAAGCTGCTTACGTAATGTGCCAGGCCATCAAGGAATACTTCCTGGAAACCGGACGTAAAGTAGGATTTAAGCCCGCTGGAGGCATTAACTCCGTGCACGATGCATTAGTATACTACACCATCGTAAAAGAGCTGTTAGGAGAAGAATGGCTGACCAACGAGCTGTTCCGTCTAGGTACAAGCCGCATGGCCAACTTATTGCTTTCTGACATTGTAGGAAGTGAAACCAAGTTCTTCTAAAAAACCTCATATAAGGACATAAAAAAAGCCCTTTTCTTCGATAAAGAAAGGGGCTTTTTTTATGAATCATTTATTTCGTTCAATCACATAATCGATATAAGCCGTCAATGCTTCTTTCAGACTGGAATCGGCCGAAGCGGGAACCAGGGCCAGCGCCTTATCGCGGAACTCGTACATCATGCGGGTGGCGTATTCAATACCTCCCTTTTCTTTCACGGTTTCTACAAAGTTCGCTATCTCCTCTTTCGAAGCTTCCAAGGAACGTATCTTCAAGGCGGTCTGCTTCAAGCTGTCATCCCCCGTCTGGTTCAGTACATACAAGGCAGGAAGCGTGAGCTTTCCTTCCAGCATATCGTTTCCTGTAGGCTTGCCCAGCTCCGAACTCTCGAAGTAATCAAAGATATCGTCCTTTATCTGGAAGGCAATACCAATCATTTCACCTAACAATCCAGCTTTCATTACCTCTTCCTGCACGGCTCCTACTGATACAGCTCCACTCTGCGAACTGGCCTTAAACAGGGCAGCTGTCTTCTTCCGGATGACATCGAAATATGCCTCCTCTGAGAAATCTTCCTTACCAATATTGCCTAACTGCAGAATCTCACCTTCCGACAATTCCTGTCCTAAAGTAGCCACCAGTTCTACCAGTTCCACCTTACCAGTCAGAGCGGCATGCTTCAGACTTGTGGCCAGCATATAATCGCCTACCAGTACGGAAACTTTATTATTGTAGATTGCGTTTACAGAAGACTGCCCCCGACGCTTATCACTCTCATCTACCACATCATCGTGTACCAGACTGGCGGTATGGAGCAGTTCCAGCGACAATGCCGCATGAAAGGTTGACTGATTTAATGTACCGAACAATTTAGCCGTCAGCATCACCAGAATAGGACGCATCATCTTTCCGCTCCGTTTCTTGATGTAAGCCAACACCTCTCCCAAAAGAGGGTCTGTACTCGTCAAAGAGTTTTCAAAAAGCCCTCTGAATTCCTCTAATTCTTTTTCTACAGGCTGCTTTATTAAGTCAATTTTGTTCATGTACATTTATTTAGGCCCACAAAAGTAATAATAAAAGACTGAATACCGTATTTTTTTGTACTTTTACATGAAAAAACTTAATATTTTTACACGAATGGAGAAGCTATTTCTATTAGACGCTTATGCACTGATTTACCGTGCTTATTACGCCTTTATCAAGAATCCTCGCATCAATTCGAAGGGTTTCAACACCTCTGCCATCCTAGGATTTGTCAACACTTTGGAAGAAGTGCTACGGAAAGAGAATCCTACTCACATCGGCATTGCCTTCGACCCGTCGGGACCTACGTTTCGCCACGAAGCCTATGAAGCATACAAAGCACAGCGGGAAGAGACTCCGGAAGCTATCCGGCAGTCGGTTCCTGTCATAAAGGATATTATACGTGCCTATCATATTCCTATTTTAGAGATTGCCGGATACGAAGCTGACGACGTAATCGGCACACTTGCTACGGAAGCCGGCAAAAGAGGCATCAATACCTACATGATGACTCCCGACAAGGACTACGGACAGTTAGTGAGTGAACACGTGTTCATGTATCGTCCCAAATACGGCGACAAAGATTTCGAAGTGATGGGGGTGGAAGAGGTAAAAGCCAAGTTCGACATCCAGTCGCCCTTACAGGTCATCGATATGCTCGGACTTATGGGAGATACGGCCGACAACATTCCAGGATGCCCGGGTGTGGGAGAGAAAACGGCACAGAAACTGATAGCCCAGTTCGGCAGCATCGAGAATCTGTTGGCTCACACCGACGAACTGAAAGGTGCCATCAAGAAGAAGGTGGAAGAAAACAAAGAGCAAATCACGTTCTCAAAATTTCTGGCTACCATCAAAACGGATGTGCCCATCGCACTCGACATGGAAGCACTGAAAAGAGAAGAGCCCGATGAAGAGGAATTGCGCCGTCTGTTCGAAATGCTGGAATTCCGAAGCCTGATTGACCGGGTAATCAAAACAGAAAAAAAAGCTCCCTCCTCTCCTGCCGCTCAACCCGATCTCTTTGGCTTTTTTGCGGAGGAAGATACAGCTGACGCCAAAAATTCAATTCTCACGAGGTTAGAAGACCTGCCATACGACTATCAACTCGTTGATAATAAGGAGAAAATGGCGGTTTTGGCCGAAAAATTACTTGTCCAGAAATTTTTCAGTCTAGACACGGAAACCACCGGAATCGATCCCATCACGGCAGAACTGGTGGGAATGAGCTTCAGTTTTGCCGAAAACCAGGCCTTTTATGTACCGGTACCGGCTAATCGTGAAGAAGCCCTTACAATTGTGAATATATTTAAACCAGCCTTCGAAAATCCAGATTCGCTCAAAATTGGACAAAATATCAAATACGACCTGATCATGCTGGCCAATTACGGAGTGACCCTGAAGGGAAAGATGTTCGATACCATGATTGCGCATTATGTGCTGCAGCCCGAACTTCGTCACGGCATGGACTACCTGGCCGAGATTTACCTGAAATACGAAACCATCAAAATCGAAGAGTTGATTGGAGCAAAAGGGAAAAAGCAAGGAAACATGCGCGACCTGGCTCCCGAGGCAGTTTACAAATATGCTTGTGAGGATGCCGATGTAACCCTCAAACTGAAACAGGTACTCGGGAACGAACTGGAGACTAACGGAGTCAAAAAACTGTTCGAAGAGATAGAAATGCCTTTGGTGCCGGTATTGGCTTACATGGAAAGAAACGGAGTACGTATTGATACGGAAGCACTGAAAGAAACGTCACGACATTTTACGGCCCGGATGAACCAGATAGAAGAAGAGGTACACCAGCTGGCCGGAATGGAATTCAACATTGCCTCTCCCAAACAAGTGGGTGAAGTGTTGTTCGACCGCCTGAAAATCGTGGAAAAAGCCAAGAAGACGAAGACCGGGCAGTATGTCACTTCGGAAGAAGTGCTGGAAAGTCTAAGAGGAAAGCATGAAATCGTAGGAAAGATTCTGGAACATCGCGGACTGAAAAAACTGTTAGGTACCTACATTGATGCCCTACCCCAACTTATCAATCCGGCTACCGGACGCATCCATACATCTTTCAACCAGACGGTCACAGCTACCGGACGACTGAGTTCTAGCAATCCGAACCTGCAGAACATTCCTATCCGCAACGAAGACGGAAAGGAAATCCGAAAGGCTTTCATCCCCGACGAAGGAAGCGAATTCTTCTCGGCTGACTATTCACAAATTGAGCTGCGCATCATGGCACATCTGAGCAATGACCCGCACATGATTGAAGCTTTCCAAAAAGACCAGGACATTCATGCAGCTACTGCCGCTAAAATATATAAGGTAAAACTGGAGGAGGTGACACGCGAACAAAGAAGCAAGGCCAAGACTGCCAATTTCGGTATCATCTACGGAATTTCAGTGTTCGGACTGGCAGAACGTCTGAACGTTGACCGCAAGGAGGCCAAAGCACTTATCGACGGATACTTTGAAAACTATCCGAATGTAAAGGCCTATATGGACCAGAGCATTCAGGAAGCACGCGAAAAAGGATACATTGAAACCATCTTCAAACGCAAACGCTATCTGCCGGACATCAACTCCAAAAATGCAGTCGTCAGAGGGTATGCCGAACGAAATGCAATCAATGCCCCCATTCAGGGCAGTGCCGCCGATATTATTAAGGTAGCCATGATACGCATATACCAGCGCTTCCAGGAAGAAGGTATCCGCTCGAAAATGATTCTCCAGGTACACGACGAATTAAACTTCAGCGTCTTGCCGGAAGAAAAAGAAAAAGTGCAGCAAATTGTGATAAGCGAAATGGAGGCTGCTTACAAAATGAAAGCTCCACTGCGTGCTGACCATGGTTGGGGACACAATTGGCTGGAAGCACACTAAGTCATCCAAATTGTTAACTAATGTTTAATTAGTGACATTTTGCTAATTTGTCGCATTTTTTTTGCCGGAATGCATACAACATATCAAAGCTTTTACTACATTTGCACCGTCAAAAAGAACAAAACGTAAGTAAAACCTTAAAATTAGAAAGATATGAAAAAGATGAATTTAGCAAAGTGTGTAGTTGTTTTAGTTATAACTTTTGTTGCAAGCTTGTCAACTTATGCTGCTAAAATGAATAACAACCTGATTTACAATGCGCAAGAAGTTAACGGATTGAAAGTTGCAGAAACTGTATACAAGAAAGACGGTAACATGCTGACAAACTACATGAAGTATAACTACAAATACAATGACAACAACCAGATGACTGAAAATATGTCACAGAAATGGAATGTAAACAAGAACTGCTGGGAAAACGATTTGTGTATCCGTTATACATACGACAACAAGAGTGTAACTACAGAATACTACAAATGGAATTCCAAGAAGAATGATTTCATTCTGATTCCTGAAATGACTGTTACAATGGACAAATGATTAAATAAGAAAATTCATAAACTCTCTTTTACAAAAGAGGCACTTCGTGATGAAGCGCCTCTTTTTTTATTTTCCACCGACGAAGTCTGCCAAAATTGCCGCTCATTCTGTAGAAGAATAGGCAGGAACTTAAAAAATAACTATCTTTGCAGAGAATTAGAGTATTATGCATCTGAAAATAGATTAAAAACAAACTATAAATTATGGCATTACAATGTGGTATCGTCGGTTTGCCAAACGTGGGAAAATCGACACTTTTCAACTGCTTATCAAACGCAAAAGCCCAGGCGGCCAACTTCCCGTTCTGCACCATCGAGCCCAATGTGGGCGTGATACGGTGCCCGATGACCGTCTGAACAAACTGGCCGGGCTGGTGGACCCCGACCGTATAGTGCCCGCTACCGTGGAAATTGTGGACATTGCCGGACTGGTGAAAGGGGCCAGCAAGGGCGAAGGGCTGGGCAACAAGTTCCTGGCCAACATTCGTGAAACGGATGCCATTCTGCACGTGCTGCGCTGCTTCGACGATGAGAACGTGACGCATGTGGACGGCAGTGTGGACCCGGTGCGCGACAAGGAAATCATTGATACGGAACTTCAGCTGAAGGACCTGGAAACCATTGAAAGCCGCATTCAGAAGGTGCAGAAACAGGCGCAGACCGGGGGCGACAAGGTGGCCAGGCAGACGTATGAGGTGCTGGTGCGCTACCGTGAGGCGCTGTTGCAGGGCAAATCGGCACGTACCGTGCAGTTTGAAACGAAGGACGAACAGAAAATAGCGCACGAGCTGTTCCTGCTCACCTCGAAGCCGGTGATGTATGTGTGCAACGTGGACGAAGCCAGCGCCGTAAGCGGCAACAAGTACGTGGAGCAGGTGCGTGAGGCGGTGAAAGAGGAAGGTGCTGAAATCCTGATTGTGGCGGCCAGGACGGAAGCCGACATTGCCGAACTGGAGACGTACGAAGACCGCCGGATGTTCCTGCAGGAGGTGGGGCTGGAAGAGTCGGGCGTGAGCCGGCTGATACGTGCGGCCTACAAGCTGCTGAACCTGGAGACGTACTTCACGGCCGGAAAGATGGAGGTGCGTGCCTGGACGTTCCACAAGGGATGGAAGGCTCCGCAGTGTGCCGGTGTCATCCACACGGATTTCGAAAAGGGATTTATCCGCGCGGAGGTCATCAAGTACGACGACTTTATCCGTTACGGCTCGGAAGCTGCCGTACGTGAGGCCGGAAAGCTCAACGTGGAAGGTAAGGAATACGTGGTGGAAGACGGCGACATCATGCACTTCCGTTTCAACGTGTAACCGTCGGGAGGAGAACACCATGAACTATCTCATCATCGGAACGGGCGGTGTAGGAGGATGCATCGCCGGATTTCTGGCACTGGCAGGCAAGGACGTGACCTGCATTGCCCGCGGAAAGCACCTGGAAGCCATCCGCCGGCAGGGACTGCACCTGAAGTCGGACCTGAAGGGGGAGCATTTCCTCCGCGTAAAGGCATGCACCGCCGAAGAATACCAGGGAAAGGCGGATGTCATCCTGGTGTGCGTGAAAGGCTATTCCATTGACTCCATCCGCCCCGTGCTGGAGCGTGCGGCTACCCCCGACACCCTGGTCATCCCCATCCTGAATGTGTATGGCACGGGGCCCCGCATCGGCCGCCTGGTGCCTTCGGTCAAGGTGCTCGACGGGTGTATCTACATCGTGGGCTTCGTATCGGGCGAAGGGGAAATCAGCCAGATGGGCCGCATCTTCCGCCTGGTGTTCGGGGCGCGTCCGCAGCAGCAGGTGGCTCCCGAACGGCTGGAGAGGATTGCCGGCGAACTCCGCGAGTGCGGCATCAAGGTGGACGTGTCGGACGACATCAACCGGGATACGTTCATCAAATGGTCGTTCATCTCGGCCATGGCCTGCACGGGTGCCTATCACGACGTGCCGATGGGCGAGGTGCAGCACGAGGGTGAGGTGCGCGACACGTTCGTCGGCCTGTCGCGTGAGAGTGCGCAGATTGGGGAGAAACTGGGCATCGCCTACCCCGGCGACCCCGTGGCCTACAACCTGATGGTGATTGACAAGCTCGACCCGCACAGCACGGCTTCCATGCAGAAGGACATTGCCCGGGGGCATGAGTCGGAAATTCAGGGTCTGCTGTTCGATATGATTGACCTGGGCACACAGTTACACATTGACATGCCTACCTACCGGAAGGTGGCGCAAAAATTCCAGCAAGCATGAAGCATCTTATCGATATTGACACCTGGGAGCGGAAGGAGAACTATCTTTTCTTCCGCGATTTCCATAATTCCTGGATTGCCATGACCAGCGAAGTGGACTGCACGGAGGCGTATGCGGAAGCGAAGGCGCAGGGCCGTTCCTTCTTTCTGTATTACCTGTACGCCATTCTTCGTGCGGCGAATGAAATCAAGGAGTTCCGTTACCGGTGGGACAAGCACGGGCAGGTGGTCTGCCACGATACGGTAGACATCACGACGCCCATCGCCGTGCCGGGAAAGACGTTCTACACGGTTCGCATTCCCTGGAACAGTGATTTCAAGGCTTTCTACGAGGAAGCCGGCGCATCATCACCTCTATCCCGGAGGACCGGAGACCCGTACGGCACCGGACAAGGAGATTGCGGCGCAGGGCGATTTTGACGTCATCCTGCTCAGTGCCACGCCCAAGCTGTACTTTACTTCC